>ERZ1740072.191-NODE-191-length-27212-cov-17.054314_pt1 | contig 27212 bp, 22 predicted proteins | sample MGYA00581733_ERZ1740072 | MGnify/ENA primary metagenome ERZ1740072 (study PRJEB43018, sample SAMN04849741) | marine metagenome | isolation source: floating plastic debris | place: Pacific Ocean | collected 2008-08-30 | study: EMG produced TPA metagenomics...
CATGCCCATTGGTCTTGGGTTGCTTCTGTAACATTCCTCACCGGAATCGATGCTTGTTTTGATTTTTGCATCGAAATATGTATTTTCCTCATAATTGAGGGCTGATGTTTCTAACAAAAGCTCCTCGACTGAACGACCCGTCGAGGAGCTTTTGTTGATTGATTTTGACAGTATGCAGTATTAAACTAAGCGTCAATGACGACGCGTCCTTCTGGATGGGCAATACAGGTTAACACCACACCTGTTTCGCCAGCCTCAAGGGCAGATGGATCGCCCTCATAGCGAACCTTTCCTTCTGTTAGTGAGAGTTTACACGTTCCGCAGGAGCCAGACTGACAGCTGTTTTCAATGGCTATGCCCGCATCTTCAGCAACAGCCAAAATGGGTTGGCTATCGTCACAGCTAATCTCTTTTCCAGATTTGCTAAATACGACAACGGCAGTCTTTTTGGACTTAGTGGTTTCAGGTTGACTTTCGTCTGCTACGACAGGTTCTTCAATCACGACACCTGGCTTGAGCGTTGCGCCAAAGTTTTCCGTTAGTAGGTTACGCACCACTGTGGGGAGTTCATCACAGGGGACTTTTTGCATGACGCGCTCACCCAAATGAGCATCTTTGCCTACGGTACCCCCCATGTAAATGTCTACCGCCGGCACCATTTTTCCATTTTTGCGGGCCTTGGTACCCATCATGCCGATTTGAGCTACCTGGGGCTGACCGCAGGAGTTGGGGCACCCGGTCCAGTGCATACGTACAGGTTCTGGTAGATCTAGCTCTGAATCTAGCCGGCGAGCTAGGGCCATGGACTGCATTTTAGTTTCCACCAGGGCAAAGTTGCAGAACTGAGCCCCCGTACAAGAGACTAGCGAGCGAACGAGGGGAGAGGGTTGAATGGGGAAGGTCTGTACAATTGGCTCTGCTAAAAAGACGGCTAGCCGATTGTCGGGCACATTGGTAACAATTACATTCTGCTCAACTGTGAGCCGTAGATCGCTGTTGCCGTAAACCTCAGCAACGCGAGCTAAGTCAAACATCTGTTCCGCCTGTAGGCGGCCCACAGGGATGTGCAAACCAATGTAGTTAAGGCCTTCTTGCTTTTGCTGAAAAACGCCTACATGATCTCGCTTGTTGGAGTCGAGGGCATCTTCAGCTGCTGCTTTGGCTAAGGGTTTGCCAACACTTTTCTCAACTTCTGCGCGGAATGTTTCTAGACCCCATTCGTCAATTAGCCACATTAGACGTGTTTTTTGACGATTGCCACGGGAGCCATTGTCACGGTAGACCGTTAAAATGGCGCGACAGAGTTCAACAACATCTTCTTCTTTTGGGGGAACCCACACGTCGAGGGGAATGGCGGCAGCGCACCGTGTAGAGGAAAAGAAGCCACCGACTAAGGCATTAAAGCCAAGCTCTCCATCTTTGTAGGCGGGGATAAAGGCAATGTCGTTAATTTCTGCATGTACCGAGTTGTCGGTACTGCCTTCGAGGGCGATGTTGAATTTTCGAGGTAGATTCGTAAAGTCATAATTACCTTCTCCACCGTTGGTAATCATGTCTTGAACGGCCTGGACCAATTCCCGAGTATCGATTAGCTCGTTTGCATCAATACCGGCAATGGGTGACCCGGTGATATTGCGCACATTGTCCATGCCTGATTGCATTGATGTCAGACCCACAGCGTGCATACGGGCAAAAATATCAGGAATATCTTCTAGGTGCACCCCTCGCAATTGGAGGTTTTGGCGGGTAGTGATGTCTGCACTACCATCATCTCCGTAGCGCTGAACAACTTCGGCCAGTACTCGCATCTGCTCAGAAGAGATCAGACCGTTGGGCATGCGTAGGCGCAGCATAAACTTGCCGGGAGTTACTGGTCGGAAGAAAATACCTAACCACTTCAGACGCTGGGTTAGGTCGGTTTCATCAACGGCTTCCCAGCCCATTTGGGCAAATTTATCGAGTTCGTCTTTAACGGCTAAACCGTCCTTCTCGGCTTTGTATTTCTCAAATTTGTTTAGCTTTACTTTCTTCTTAGTAGTGGATGCAATTGCCACAGCAGCACTCCCAACCTAGTTAACAAAAAACACCTTTAGTCTGGTGACTACCGGTGTCTCCCTGTGCAGTCCATAGGTTTAATTTAAGCAAAAAAAACGGGAGCAAAAACCAAGATCCAGTAAGAACCTATGGCCCTGCCCCGTTAGACACACTTATAAGGAACCGCTTCAGGAGTTCATTTAGCTCGCTTGCTATCGAGTTAAACCAAGAGTATTGAGAAAACTAGTATTTTTTTGTATAGCCAATTACGTTTTACTTGATCGAATGCAATTTTTGCATAGCTTTGATGCGGTAATTATAAAAACTGCTTAGTTTTATTGGTTTGTTTGATTTGACTAATCCTGGTCATGGCTGGTTATTGGTATGGATCAAAGGCTTAATATTTCAGGGCATATGCAGGTATGAGGTGTATATGTAAGAGAATAAAAAATCTGTCCCCATGGCCTTTCAGTATTTGTCAATGTCTATTTTTGATGTAACTATTGCATCTGGTTTCCTGCTTTGCGCATATGCTCTTTCCGTGGTTGACCACTTTGACGGAATAATAAATAGGAAGTCCATTGAGGAAAGCGTCTATGCCACCATCAAGGAGTTGTAGCAAAGTGGAACCCTCAAATTTGCAGAACCGGGTGGATCACTGGCAAAGCTTCAAGACTGGTGACTTTAGTCAGAAATGGAACAGTTCAAAGCTGATTGTTAGGGAAGGGCAGGGTGCGATCGCACCTCTTTTAAATTTACTGAACGATCCCACCGCCGATGCCGAAACCCATTGGTTTACCATTCGAGCCCTCGGAAATTTTTCAGCGCCGGAGGTGGTTACGGCCCTAGCGGCACAGATCGATGACACCTCAAGCTATATCAACCGCACCCCCGAGCAGACCATTGAGCTAAGTGAGTTTGTGATCGAAACCCTAGCTGCTATGGGCGCATTAGCCATCGATGTCCTCAGTCAGCTGTTGCAGAATCCGCAGCGACGTTTGTTGGCAGCCAAGGCGCTAAACCAGGTGCGTTCTAGCGGTGTCATTCCTGCCATGGTGAGCATTTCTAAGGATGATGATGCCATGGTTCGTTACTACGCCATCGATGCGCTGGGCAGTTTTCATAGTGCGGCGGTTACCCCTGTTCTGTTAACAGCCCTCAGCGATTCATCTGCGGCTGTTCGCAAGGCCGCCGTGATGGCCCTGGGTCGTCGTCAGGATTTACAAGAACGTCACCGGCTGAGTCAGCAGCTGCAGCCTCTCCTGTGGGACATTGATTTAGCTGTTAGTTGTCAGGCCGCTCTGGCCCTGGGGCGTTTGGGGGCTGACGATACCCTTGAAGCGTTGCAGCAGATCCTACTTTCGCAGCATACGCCCTTAGGTTTGCGCATTGATACGGTGCGGGCATTGGAATGGTACTGCGACAGCCCGGCAGCCGGCGCGAATACTGCAATGGGTCAGGCCTTTGCTGTTTTAACCCAGGCCCTAATAGAGTTTGGGGGTGGTCTAGACGATAAGGACGACAACAGCGATCACGGGCTCACTCCCCAAGGGAAATCCCAAATAATAGTGGCCATCATCCGTGTGCTGGGGGACCTGCGCCATGGCTCCATGGCTCAAGATGCCACCGAAATATTAAGCCAGCAGCTCCAGTATCAGCCCCCTGCCATTGAGCTTCAGGCCATAATCATGGCCCTGGCGAGTTTAGGGCATCCCCAGGCATTTGATGCCCTACTGCCTCTGCTCAACCACCCGGCCGATGCAGTCCCCATTCACACAATTGCCGCCTTAAAGCGATTGGACCCCGACCACAGTTTGCAACGGGTAACCACTTACCTCAATCATCTACCCGAGCCGCCGACCGATATTCTTAGCCTTTGGTAAGGCTGAGCGTGCCCGTGGTTTTATCGTTGACGCGCTTAGGTTAAGAGGGCGTTAAACTATAGGGCAATGGATTGTATATTACTAACGTGGTCAATTTCCCAACAACACATTTTCCTTAGAAATTTATAATTACGGTTCTAATTATTTTTTAGTCGTTAGTTGTTAGGTTACTTAAAAAGTATTAGGGGTTCATCGGCCAGTTGATGTTTTAGCAATTTGCCCTCCTACTGGTTGCTTAGTCGTAGTCCATTGTCATCAATAACTACGTGCGTTGATGGCAGGTCAGCCGTATTAATTTACGGCTTTCAGGGATATCCTTATCCTGGTCAATCTGACTGTCCTACCCATATGTCTGTATCTTGCAGATAACGACAGCTTGAGGTGCAGCAATGCCGACTTCTTTAACAAGATTTGCTTAGTTGGTTCATGACCGGTAGTCAGTCGCACCAAATAGGATGGTGAGTCTGTCTAAAGTGTTAGAAGCCTAACTTTATTTAGCGGTGTTGGGCGTTTGATCCCCAGTCTCCGTCATCTTCTGCCAACCTATGCGCATAGAGCAGCTACAAGCATTCTTAGCGATTGCCGAAACCGGTAGTTTTCAGGCCGCTGCCCGTCGATGTGGCATCACCCAGTCAACGGTCAGCCGACAAATCCGTGGTTTAGAAGACGATGTCGGTATGCCCCTGTTTCACCGCACGGCCCAGGCCAAACTCACCATTGGCGGAGAGCGTCTTCTGCCCAGGGCACGTCGCATTTGTCAGGAGTGGAAGCAGGCCACCAACGAGATTTCCGACCTTTTAGAAGGTCGGCAACCAGAGCTGTGTGTGGCCGGAATTCAATCGGTGTGCTCCCACTTTTTGCCTCCGATCATTACCCAATTTTGTCAGCGCTATCCCAAGGTTCAGCTGCGGGTAACGGCCCTCGGGAGCGATCGGTCCCTTAAGGTACTGCGAGATGGTTTAGTTGATATTGCCATTGTGATGCACAATCCGATGCTAACCAGTTCCCAAGAAATGGCGGTCACTCCCCTCTATGAAGACCATGTGGAAGTGCTGATGGCGGCCGATCATCCATTGGCCAGCTACAGTCCGGCGCCATGGGCTGAAATTGCTCGTTATCCCCACGTAGTGTTTAAGGATGGCTATGGTATGCAGCGACTGGTCCAATCTCAGGTGCCAGAAACTGAGCTAAAAATGGCCCTAGAGCTCAACACCCTGGATGCCTTTCGGGGGGTGGTGCGTCAGGGGAAAATGATTGCCCTGTTACCCCAGTCGGCCCTGGCCGAGAGCCGTCGCGACCCCGGCCTGGCCGTACGCAGCACGGCTGCACCCGTCCTGACTCGTCAAGTGGTTATGGTCACCACACAAGATCGGCTACGGTTACCGCCGGTCAGACAGTTTTGTGATCTAGTCCAACGTCTGGCGGAGGATAGCGTCAGTAAGTTTAATGATTTACCTAGTCTGATGACCTTAAACTAGGCGCTTAGCTCAGACCGGGCGACCCCTCTCAGCATCTAACTCAACCCCCCAGTCTCATCATGAGCAACGTTTTTCGGGATCTCTTGAAGAAAGTCGGTAGCGGCACCCATACTTCTAAACATCTTAGCCGAGACGAATCTGCCCAAGCCACGCGCATGATGTTGGAACAAACCGCTACCCCGGCACAAATTGGGGCCTTTATGATTGCCCAGCGGATCAAGCGGCCGACCATTCCAGAACTGGCGGGTATGTTAGATTGCTACGATCAAATGGGCGGGTGTTTGAGGGTACCCCCTGCTGATTACCGTCCGATGGTGCTCAATGCCCCCTATGACGGTCGGCAACGCCATGCTCCTGTGACACCGCTGACCGCATTGCTCCTGGCGGCGGCTGGAGTGCCGGCAATTTTGCATGGTGGGGAGCGCATGCCCACCAAAATGGGCTTACCTCTGATTGATGTTTGGCGAGATTTGGGCTTAGATTGGCAGTCGCTTACCCTTGAACAGGCTCAGCAGGTGTTTGATCTGACCCAGGTGGGGTTTGTTTACATCCCCAATCACTTTCCTGAAGCCCATGGCTTGGTGCCCTATCGAGAGCAAATTGGTAAACGCCCCACCCTGGCCACGGTGGAGCTAATGTGGGCGCCCTGTGAGGGTGAAAAACATGTAGTTAGCAGTTTTGTCCATCCCCCCACCGAAAGCCGTACCCAAGAAACTTACCAGCTACGCCACACCCATGAATTTACGACGGTTAAAGGGCTAGAAGGTGGCTGCGACCTGCCCCGTAGCCGTACGGCAATTGTTGGCATGGGCAGTCTCAAGGATGGTAACCCAACCTTTGAAAGACTGTTGCTACATCCCAGGGACTATGGGTTTGAAGGCCCAGACCCTGGCTTAGACCAGGATTTTGCTCAACTCCTAGAACAGGTGGTCCATGGAGAACCTACAGAGCTGAGTCGTTCTGTGATTTGGAATGGTGGTTTTTATCTTTGGCGGGCTGGGGCTGTAATGACCCTGTCTGAAGGGTTTTACCAGGCTCAAACCCTGTTAGAAACCGGGCAGGTACAGGCAAAGCGTGAACAGGTGAAGGGTGCGATCGCAACCGCCCTAAACCATCATTTCTCCACGGTTTAACCCCTATTGCCTATCGCTAGTTTAAAGAGCTGATAGTTCTTCCTCTAGCATGTCCCCGTAGATACGGGGTAGCTGACTAGACATGGTATTGGTCTCAATGCCATAGCCCAGGCTGGTCCAAGTTCCCGACAATAGTTCCAAAACTTGGGTGATCTCCCCAGCCTGTAACTGCTGTCCAATATCCGTTCCCCAGGCGTCTGGATCCGATAGCCAGCGATAGACAACCATGTCCTGGGCCTCCGGGGAAAAGTCATAGGCCTGCCAAAACTCAAACCATCCAGGTGGAGTCGGATGATAGGCCTGGGCTTTCGCCTGCCAGGTAGTGGTCAAAAACTGATAGCGTCCAGCGGCCGTGGTGCAATCCCCCACGTTAGGCCCCGTTTCAATCGGTATGCAGGTATCGGGATGTTGGCTGAGTTCATGAATTGTCTGACCCCCATAGAGCAAATGGTAGGGCCGATCCATATTAGACTCACTGGCCGAAATTGTTCGCATCAGCGCGCGAATGTGCGGATCGCCGCCGGCCATGGCCAGGGGTAATGGCGATGTTACCCAGTTAGCCGAGCCCGAACGCAAGAGATTAGACGGATTAAGCCATTCCCTTGACAAACGATAGGGCCAATAAAACTGGGGAGATGACCAGTGAAACAGTACTCCAATTACCCCCAAAAACATCAAAATTGTAATGATTAAGGGACCATAGTCCGATCGCTGTGGAGACGTGGACTCTTCCTTAAGAGAATTAGCAGGGGGGCGAGAAGACAACGTTTAGGGATCCAGGGCAGGGGGACAACGGGCTAGGAATGGGGTAGATGCACAGTAGATTACACAATAGTGGGATACATCATAGCAGTCGTTAATTTCTGGTGGGATCTCATAAAGAGGAAATTCGATTTCGACCTTGGTGCTTAGCTCGATACAGGGCTTTATCGGCTTGCTCAATTAAAACCTTGGGGGTAACGTCCCTCAGACTGTCTAGGGCAATCATGCCAAAACTCAGGGTCACATAATCACTAACGTCAGAGGCCTGATGAACAATTTCCAGACTGGCCAGCTTTGCTTGAATTCCTTGTAAAATCTCATGGGCCACGGAGATTTCTGTATTGGGTAACACAATGACAAATTCTTCTCCCCCATAACGAGCGACAAAATCACTGCGACGTACGCTCTGTTGGAGGGTTTTTGCCACCGATATCAAACAGGTATCCCCTTCCTGATGACCATAGGTATCGTTATAACGTTTGAAATAATCCACATCGCATATCACCAACGCCAGTTTCTCTTGATGGTGGATACACCGTTGCAGATACTGATCAAAGGAACGCCGATTGGCGATGCGAGTCAGACCGTCTAGGGATGCTAATCCATGTAGCTGTTGGTTTTGGCGCAGCAGCAGTAGAACCGATGACATAGATATGGAGATTATCGGTGCTGCCACCGGTAACCACAACCCCACCTGGAAGAAGCCATACACGATGCCAACGACTCCAAACCAGACACATGGCATAGCCACCACCAGGGACGATAGGTTCTTTTGTCGATAGACACCCCCGTGATAGATCGCTCCATAGACTAAGGCCATGGTCAGATTGGTGGAGAGTAAAATCCATAGATGTTTAATCCATGGAGAGGCACCCTGTAAAACAGTGCGCCCATCGAGGGCACTGCCAATTAGCTGACTGGCAATATGGGCATGGATATACACCCCCGGTAGCCGCTCCTCCAAACTCATGGGCGTATGGAGTAAGTCATTAAGGCTGACGGCTGTTGCCCCGATTAAAATAATCCTATCCTGAATCTGATTTGCCGCTACCTCTCCATTGAGAACCTGGGAGATGGTTACGGTGTCAAAAAATGTTTGGCCCGCTGGGTAGTTAATGAGAATTTGTGTGCCAGCTCCATCAGCATTGGCATAGCCACCATCGTTGGCAGAAAATCGTCTAAATATAGCTTCCCCTAGCTGTAGCCGGTCTTTGTCTAAGACACGGGGATAAATGTTGTCTTGTTCTAAATAAATTAAGGCTAACTTAGTGGCCAATCCATATTTAATCTGGTGACGCTCGCTGTCGTTGCAGGATTTTACCGTTCTCTCACACGGGATAGCCAACAATCCTCGTCTGATACGGCCATCGTTATCGGCCACTAGATCTGAAATTCCCACCTGCTCTTGTGGATCCAGTTCAGAGGCTGGCGGAACAGGTTGTTCGCCAATTACTTTTTCCACCCCAACCACGTTGGGAATAGTTTGAAGAGCGGTTTTAAGTTCCGTGCGTCCGTTCCCAACTAGCAGATCTCGATAAATGTCGATGCCAATGGCGCGGGGCTGATAAATCTGTAGCTGTTGCAGTACCTTAGCCATGCTGCTATCAGAAATAGGCCATTCTTCTAGTTCTTGCAGATCGTTCTCATCGATGGTGACAATTAAGAACCTGTTATCAACAACATTGTCGTTGGCGTGCAACCGCAACCACCGATCAAACGCAAACCATTCAAGGGGTTGCCACAGTCCCGTGGCTCCCATGGCCATGATTAGGGCTGAAATGCCAGATGAAACGGCTAATATTCCCCCCAGTTGACGAATTTGCCGTCCCAATTGCAGCATAGTCCGATCTTTGTTGATGCCAGAGCGTCTCTCCTAGGGTGCCCGTCCTGAAAAGGACAGTTATTCAATAATGGGGGTATCCGCCATGGTTGTTAGATCGATACCGTCTAAAAGTCTTTGCCAGGCCTGGCGAATCTCTGGGTTGTTAGGGTGTTGTGTCCGTAAATCTGCCAGTAATGAGACCATGTCGTACCACACATGGGCTTCTCGATATTCGATGGCCTGTTCCAGGGAGACGTTGGTGTTGCTAGCTGCTGGCTGTGTCTGGATCCATCCTTGCAGGGCCGGACTATCGGGTCTCAAACGGTCGTTACACATTAAAATTAATGACCACTGGTAAAGGTCATTGGTCGCTAGTGCTGGGGCATCACTGGGTAGGGCGATACTGATAATTCCAGGGGTGGCTGGCAGCTCAATATAGGTTTCGTAGTAGTAGCTATCAGACTGGGTGCTTTGGATGACGAACAGCCCTTGACGGGGTGTCTCCACCGATGTGGCAAATAATATTTCAGGGTGGGTCTGGGTGGTTAGGCCATATTGAGATCCAGGCAGTAGGGGCGTCACCTGCTCGCTAGAGCAACTGCCGCGTGAGGCCCCACTGACCGTTCGGTTGGGTGCTTTGTCGTCATCGGTGGGCCAAAACGACCAGTCCGGTAGCAGGGGAGAACTCTCTCTTGTGTTGTCTGTGACGTCAGCCATTGCCGAACTAGCCCCCAATGGGCCTAGGGCCATGATTAGCAATAGGCCGATTGCTAAGTAGTGTCGCACCATAATTCCAATTATGTTCATCGAGCAAAAATAGCCTGTACGCTCGGGCGATAAGCTTCCGATGTAGTTGTTTTTACCAAGCTAACAGAGCAAATATGCTTTTATTTGCGTGCTATTACCTAAACCCCTATGAAGACTTTGTGCTGATGGATGAAGGCTGCTGGCTGCAAATGCGTGATTTTACGGATGATTTTCTAGGCTAGCCAATTGCCAATGAGTACAAAGGGTGCCCAATAAAATGGGTGGGAATAGTTGGGGGTGTTGAGCAGGGAGAGTTGCGCCTGGCGCAGGGCTTCTGCCTTTGTTGTCGATGTACTGGTTTCCCCCAACGCATTGTAAAAATGGTTGATGAGTTGGACCGTGGATTCATCGTTGACTGACCACAGGGTGGCCAGGGTGCTGCGCGCTCCGGATTTAATGGCCATGCCGGCTAAACCCAGGGTGGCCCGCTCGTCTCCTTCGGCGGTTTGGCAGGCGCTCAGCACCATGAGTTCAATGGGATGACTGGCTTGAATGCGCCGATCGTTGAGTAACGTATCTAAATCAGCGAGGGAAATGGTTTGGTCCCATGCCAGTAAGAAAGTACTGGCCAGATCTGAGCTGAATTGGCCATGGGTGGCAAGATGCAAGATTGGATAGGGGGTGGCTTTGACCTGATCTTCGAAGGCCTGTTTTGTAAAGGCTTGGTCCAAATAAACTTGAGATTGCTTGAGGTTAGCTGAAATAGTTTCAACTTCATCTTTTACCCCTGGTAATGGAGAAAATCCCTGGCGGGATTCACTCACACCTAAGATCAGGGCTTCTAGGGGTTGGGCTGGAGCAAAATGGGGCCCCATAAGTTCTAAGCCAGGGGTCAAGGCGACACCGTAGTTCTCAATTAAGTACTGTTGACCATCGTGGAGGGCGGCCATAGGAATATTCCGCAGCTTGCCATCGGGGACAAAGACGAGGGTTTGGATATGGTGCTGTGCCAAATTAGCTTCTGCTGGACGGACCAGCCAGTCGTAGAGCTGTTGTGAGAACTGTAACCGTCGTCGCTCGGGCAGAACTGGATTAAAGGCAACAAAAAATTGATCGAGGGTATTTTCTAGGTCAGTATTGGGTATTTTAGTCCGATAGTGGCTGAGGGGTTGGTTGGGTAGGGCGAGAACAACTTCTAGACGATCTGACAGAATAATCGGATAGATAACGGCGGCCTGTGGATCAATTTGGTCAATCTGTTTGGATTGGGTATCGATGCAGGCGGACCGAAAATAGTTTTCTAATTCAACTAGCTGTAGGTCTTCGATCAGATGCAGCGATTGCTGTAGGGCTTTTGGGTCTGCGGTCTCTGGTTCTAACAGCAGACTGACTAATTCTCGATAGAGGGGCTCGACTTTTTCTCGGATACTGAACTGGAGTTCGGAGCTGGTGGCTAATAGGTCGGCGCGGACTGAGGAGAGGGTTTTGATGGCCTGGGTGTAGGTTGCGATCGCACGTCTCTTTTGGTCTTGCCGCTGATAGATTTTGCCCAACTGCCACTGCCAGCGATAGCCAATATCCTCAGCATGGCCACGGTTGGCCAGTCGAATAGCGTATTGTGTCACCGCACGCGCCTGTTGCCACTGTTGTGTGGTGACATACAGCTGGCCCAGTTGGCCCAACGCCAAAGACTCAGCGCGGGGGTCCTGTAGGTCTTTTGCCTGTTGTGCGCCTTGGGCCAACAGATCTGCCAGGTCATGTACAGAGACCGGAGATGCCCCAGGGGGAGCGTTCTGATTAAACATTAGGGCACTTTCAGTAAAGTTCACCCGACTGTAGATGGCGGAGCGACTGGCTTGTAACCGTGGCAACTGCTGACTCAAGTCCGCCAATAGCGGTTTTACCCTGTCCCAATGCTGTAGTTCCACCAGCAAACTCAACCGATTGAGCTGGGCGTTAAGACGATCCGTAGGACTGATCGCTAACCCAACTAACTGGTCATAAAGTCCTAGGGCCCGGTCTGGTTGATTACCAGACCTCAACGTGTTGGCCAGGGTAAAGAGAGTTTTCGCAGTTTCAGCTGGCTGTTCTAGGGTCTCAGTAATGGCCAAGCTCTGTTCTAACAACGATTGGGACAGCTCAAGGTGGCCCGTTATCTGGAGCAAGCTGCCTAAACTCCGCAATGTCGTTGCTTTAAGCCCTAAATCAGACTGATCGTCTACGGCGTTGGTTAGCTGCTCTAGCAGAGTGTGGGCCCGACGATAAAACCCCAGGGTCTGCATTGCCTGGGCCTGATTTAACTGGCTGCCTAGCTGACCAACCGGATCGTCTAATGCTTCATAGTGAGCAGTTGCGTCTTGCCAAGTTGCTAATGCGGCTGCCGGTTGGCCCAGGGCCAGTTGAATACTGCCATGGGTATTTAGCACGCGGGCAAGCACCGAGTCCGGAGCCCCATTGTCTTCTAATAGTGTCAGACTCTGTTGGATAGTTTGCTCGGCCTGTTGCCACTGGCCCAATTCTTGATAAGACAGTGCTAAATAGCTCAGGCTCAAAGCCGCTTTCACAGGCTGGTGACGTTGCCCATACCCATGGGCCGCCCGCTGCCACTGTTGCTTTGCCTGCTGTAGCCGGCCAGCCTCGTAAGCCTGCTGCCCCTGGACCAAGAGCGTATTTGGAGCTGTCTGGGCGGGCGGCTGGATTGCAAAACCAGGTGTTGCCAACACCAGAAGACATGCGGCCATGGAACACACCCCCCATGTCAGCCACCGCCGCCATCTATTGACCCTGTGTTGCCACCCTTGCATTGTCATCACTGGAGAAGCCCATGGTTTTTATGACTAATGCCCATGGTTGCTGCCACCTAAAGCATTACGTAGTCTGAACGATGGGCGCGATATCTGTGTATCCAGTAGGGTGCCCGAAAGGGTTAGGGGAGTCCCGTGGGGGCATATGCAAAAGGGAGCTGCCATAAAAGGCAACTCCCTTCGTAAAAAATCAGCATATAGTATGAGAGCTTACGCCAAACAAACAACCCAGGTAAGAGACCGTGCCTAGGCTACAGCTGCTAAGGGCTGTTGAGTTGTTCTAGAGGGTGATGACGTTTCAGACGGCTGATATCTGATTTGCCAAGCTTTGCTACCGGGGGAAGGCAAGGTTTGCAGCTGGATCAGGGCCTGATTAACTTGATGAGTGTAGTGCGTCTGCCCCATCACATCAGAATCGTTGGAGAGTTCTAATGTACTGTCTGTTGTCGACTCGGATAGGGAGAGTAACCAGTTGTGAACCCGTCTTACATTTGTTCTGGCATCGTTGATGCTGTGGACAAACGGTGTAAAGGTAGGGGCATTAATCGACTGATCGTCAGTTAACCACTGCGCCTTTTCTAGACTGGGTAGATTGAGCAGTAGCTGATGCAGTGCTCTGAGCTCAGCAAGATAGTTGTTCCAGGTCGTTACTTCTTGGGAGGACCGACGCTGGGTGTACTCTAAATCGTACACATGGGACTTGACCGATGCTAACGCATCACTAACGGCGTAACGGACCGCTCGATCAAGTGGTAATCTCCAGGATGCTGCCATGACTTAAGCCTCTAAATTAGGGTTGTTATTTGTCGCATTGATATGAAACGACTGTCCCTCCCACAGAGGAGGGGCAGCTATTGAAATAACGTTTTTTGAAATCTGAACGCGCCAACGCCTACCCACACAATGTGAGCACTTGCTGTGACTGCCCTGACGCAGGTTACTCAATGCACTTTCAGAGTACCCAAGTCAGAACAAGCCTTCTACCTGAAAAGATTTAGAAATCTATAGTAAAAATCGCGCCGCCCTTATTGTAGCCATTAGAGGTTCGACTAAGGAACTTAAAATCTGAGAAAATATTAAAAAATAACATTGTTACCCATTGATGTTCGTGGAGGGTTCGGGCGAATCACTGTTGTTATCCAAATAACCTCGGGATACAAACGGTAGCTCAATCGCATAGGCGGTGGTGTTTTCTACGGTTAGGGTTAGCCCTGCGCCCCCGGCTTTAGTACGCAGGTACCCCAGTCCCCAGATGCCGTCACTGTCAGCGGCCACGCTAGTGAGGGCTCCCACCTGGGTGCCATTGAGGGTGAGGGGACTGGGGGCGGGTACCAACTGCTCTAGTTTGAATCCCCAAAGTTGTTTTTTAACCCCCTGATAGGTGTTGAGCCGCGCAATGGTCTCTTGGCCGATATAACAGCCCTTCTCAAAGGATACGGCTTGCCAGAGTCCGGCTTCTAGGGGGTTGTCCTTGTCAGTTAGCTCTTGTCCAGGCATGGGACGACCCTGTCGGATGCGTAAAACTTCCCACTGTTGGGATGTCAGGCAGGCCACGTCATGCTCAACGAACCATTGCTTTAGCGCTGTTTCCTGGTCTTTAGGGCCGATCAGGGTATAGCCGGGCAGGGTTAACCCGGTTCCTCTGACGATAGTAATGGCGATTTCCGGCTCGAAGGGCAGATTAGTTTGAAGGTGGCTACCGGCGGCCGGATCGGGCAGGGGAATTCCTAGCTGGGTCAGGACCCGATCGGCGTCGGGGCCCAACAGTGTAATTGCAAAGGTGGTGTCGGTTTGATCGCTGAGGGTGACCTTATCGGCAAAGAAGATATAGCGGTCCATCCAGTTGATAAGCTCTGTTGCCATGCCAGGTGAGACCATGAGCAAAACGCTCTCATCACCGACATAGGCACTGGCCAAATCTAGGGTACGGGCCGTGGAGCTGACAAACACTGTGTCACAGCCCTGACCGGCGGCGAGCTGCTCGAAGGCATTGGTGCTTTGGTTGTGGAGAAAGCGGAGTCGATCGGCTCCGGTGACTTGAATCCGTCCCCAGTGGGAGCGGTCGATAAACGCGGTGGTGAAGACCTCGGCCATGGCAGACGCTAAATGGGGGAGTCTTATACTTTAGGGCTATTTTGATTTAATTGCCCTTTGCTTTTAAGGAAAGTTTGAGCCGTTGCTGATTTAGAGGATGAACCGAGCGGTGAGATATGCTCCATAGGCCAGTATCTCGCAGATAAAGCCATACTGAGGAGCAGCAACGCCAAGGTTGATTTTAGGGTTGGTCTGACCGCCGCTGATGGATCTGCTGAATAAAATACTCTTCGAGGGAAAGTCGACTGAGGTCTAGGGTAATCAGTTTGCCATTCATAAGGCGCAAGCTGGCCATAAAGTCATGGGGATTACCGCCCAGATAGCCCTGCCAGTAGCCCCCTTCAAAGGTAAGGTTGTGGAGCCATTTTTTGAGGACGTCCAGACTGCCACCCTGGCCTTTGACAAAGTAGGCGTCGGGGGCACCGAGCAGATCGTGCAGACTACCCTGGGCAACTAGTGTGCCCTGGTCGAGGATGGCGATGCGATCGCAAATCAGCTCCACATCAGACAAAATATGGCTATTAAAAAAGATCGTCTTACCCTGGTCCTTGAGCGACAGAATCACTTCGCGTACCTGGTAGCGACCGGTGGGGTCTAGGCCCGACATGGGTTCATCCAAAAAAATGATTTCCGGGTCGTTGATAAGCGCCTGGGCCATGCCGATACGCTGTAGCATCCCCTTGGAATACTGTCGCAGCTGTTTTTTAATCGCCGCCTGCCGAGATAGACCCACCATATCCAACAGGGCAGGAATCCTCTCCTTATATATAGAGGCCGGAATATTAAACAGACCCGCCGAATAAGTCAGAAATTCCCAGCCAGTCAGATAGTCATAAAAGTAAGGATTTTCTGGCAGATAGCCAATCTGCTGTTTGATGGTCTGATCGCCAGCGGGCTGGTTGAGCAGTTGGGCCGTGCCCGACGAGGGCCGAATAATCCCCAACAGCAGCTTGAGCAGCGTGGTTTTGCCGGCACCATTGGGACCTAATAGGCCAAAGGTTTCACCCTTGTACACTTCTAGCGAACAGCTCTGGAGCGAGGCCACCTGTTGATTAAGCCAGAAGCCAGTGCGATAGGTCTTGCTGAGATCCTGGGTTTTAACAATGACTGGGCGATGTACGATTGCGCTGGGATTAGCACCCGGGTTAAAAACAGTATCCATGAACTCACAAAATCAGTTAGTCTGGCCAGTCTGGTCTAGTCGGTATAATCGGGAAGGGTTACTCAAAAAGCGTCTTCTCGAAATGCCTTAGAGCATATAGTAAACGTCAACTGCCTTACCCCATTACATCAAAACGTTAGACTACCTCTTTTAATATGGATCGTTCAAAAATTGTTGCGATTGTCACCGGGGCAATTTCCCTGCTGCTGGCTGTCGCTTACTTGCTATTGGTACAGCTGCTAGATTTTCGCGGCGAAATGGTGCCAGCCCCCATTAGCAGCCTGACCCAGGGGGTGGGGCATACTGCTGCTAACGCGATTTCTTTGATGGGACTCTTTTGATGGGATTTTTAGATAGGACGCTTTAATGGGACGGCTAGCTAGCTAACCAAGCCGACAGATCGCGTTGGAGCAGATCCTGTAGCTGCAGAATATCCTCACGGTAGTACTGTTGCAGCAGGATAGTATCTTCCTCGGTGAATTTTGCCTGGTCCTTACCTTGTGAATTTAAGTTAATGAGTCGGTCCCGGAGCTGGTGTCTAAGCTGTGCTGGCACAACTTTCATCACGCCAGTGGCCACGGTGCGGATAGGATTTTGGGTTTTCAACAATCGATTCACCGTTTGATTTTTGGGCACCTTGGCAGTCTGGGCCTTTTTAGCGGTATTGGCGACAAAATCGGCATCGACACCAATAGACTGATACATTTTCCCCATAAAGCGTTGGGCGTCTTTTTGCAGATCATCATAGAAAAAGACATCAACACGGCTACGGCCAAACACATCCATAAAGTGCTTTAGCGATTCATAGTATTTTCCCTTGAGCAACACATGGGATGAGCTGCCCCGACTGCGCACCTGTTCAGCGAGGGGGGTCTGTTTTCCAACAGCGTCACGCATGTGCATCAAATAATCAGAAAATGCCCGCTGTACCGGATTGCGGAGGATAGCGATCAGCTTCGTATCGGGCAGACGGGTTTGAATTTGCTCGGCTGCAAACTGATGGTGAAACATGTAGTTTGGAGAGGCTTCCCCGATGGCCCGGTGGGTGTCCGTGGCGCCATCAAACAGCTGCTGATAGTCATCCCAGGTGATAATGCCGTTCTTTTTGCGGCGTTGCACATCAGCTGGTGCCTGCGCCCAATCCCGTTCAAAGAAATTTGTTTCTTTAACAGGGCTCATATATACCTGGGGATGCTGCTTTAGGTACATGTAGATCGATGTGGTACCGGCTTTTTGCACACCCATAATGAGAAATGTGGGGGTGCGCTTAGCGGTGGTTGACTCAACAACGAGCCGATCGGGGTTAGCAGTCATCGTCAGTTTTGGGGGATTTGGGCCAAAGGCCACGGGCTAGTTAGATCGTACTTCCGTGGACTGCGAAACGCCCACCGTCTTGATAATTTTTTTGCGTTGCTGATCCTCGGTATGATTTTCTCTTTGAAGGCTATGTTTTGAGGTCAATTTAACGGCCCACAGAGACTAAGGCCCGTTGGATAAACTGCTGGACGATCTGATCGCGACGATTGAGCTGATAGTGTTTTTCCACCACTGCCTGCATCCCACCGTCGCCCCAGTCTTGCTGATTTTCAAAATAGTCCACAAAGCTCTTGCCTGCAATTCGGGTGAGGTAGGCCGCGCTTACACCCTGCAAAAGTTTTCCGGCAACAGCCGTGGCCAAATTAGCCTGTAACCCCACGGTCAACAGCTTGAGGGCTCCTTTGACCAGCCCTAAACTGCCCATGGTTTTGGCTAGGGAAATCGCCAGGGTACGGGCATCTTCAATGCTAACGGCGATGCCGTAAACCTGGCCCAGCTCTACCACCATTTGGGTGTTGATGGCGGCTGTTGCCAGCATATCTACCACCGGTAGCGGCGTGGCCGCCAGTACCCCGGCTCCAATCCACTGGTAGCGGTCAATGATGGTATCGGCCCGCTGCTGTCGCTGCTGGGCGATCAGCTGTCGGGCTTCGAGGCTCAGCCGCTGGGATTGTAACAAAATATTGTTGGCAATCAGGTCGCGACCTTCGGCTCGCAAGATGGCGATGATGCGGTCGATGAGGGGTTGGATGTAAGGATTGGGGGCATCGTTAGGGTGGGCTGCGATCGCAACCACATCCCGACTATCCAGCTGCCCCACCCGCTGCCCCAATCGTTCAATCAGCATCTGCACCTCATCATCGGCATACAGGTCAGTTTTGTTCAACACCACCAGGGTGCGTTTCCCCACCGCCAGTAGCTGCATCAAAATCTCATACTGGGCTCGGTGCAGGTCATTATCAACCACATACAGCAATAAATCCGCCTGGGTAGCTAGCTCTCGACTGATCTGGTCGGCTGCCCCCACATCCAGCAATCCGGGGCTATCACTCAGAATGATTTCCCCATCAATGGCAGGAATTGCCACCCGATAGTCCTGTTGTTCCGTTGTTGTTCCTTTGGTGACGGCGGTTTCGCCAGCCATTTCCCCCATCAGGGCATTGGCCAATGACGTTTTTCCCACCGAGCCGCTACCGACAATCACCAGATGCAGCCGCTGTTGTTCAAAGGCATGGGTAACGGTTTTAGCCCGTTCCACCAGCGCCTGGCGAGCCACCTCATCTTCAATTTGGCTCAGCTGCTGGTCGAGGCTTTGCAGATGAGTAACGGCAGCCTCGTTTGTAGTTTTAGGCAGTGGGGGCGCGGCGGTGCGACGACGGGGCCGCAAAAACAGCCAGCCATAGTAAGCAACCACCCCCAGTGCCATTACCATCAGCACCACAACTAGGGTCGTAATCGCCTGAGCCACCCATGGATTGAGATTCGACAGTCCCGCGTAGAGCGTCCCCAAGGTGCTGGTGAGCCATAACAGCAAACCGAGAACAACCAAAACCGCAACAGCAATAATTAGGGGTCGCTTCATATGGCCATCACGTTCCTAAAATGAAGCTGCCAATTTTTCATTTGGGCCAGCATAGCGTCTTACTATACACAAGGTGGATCAGTGCCGCCAATTGTTGCTAACCAAGGACGTCTTTATTTCCCATGGGAATATTTGATCAGGTAATGGGAGCCATTCAGGATCCCAATCGTGAAGCCAGCTTCGGTCAGCTTGGCCAAATTGTATCGATGGCGCAGCAAGTTGCCCAGGCAAATAATGCCAACAGCTCAGCAACTCAGCAGGCAGCCTCAGTGGTCGGTGGTTTTGTCCAATCGGCGCTGAAGGAAAAACAACAAACCCAGGGCATGGACGCTGTACTTGACCTGGTAAAACAAGGAACCACCGATGGTGCCGGGGTACTCCCCAAACTGTTTAGCCAGGATCAGCAAACCCAAATTGCCTCAGCGGTTTCTCAAAAGACAGGGCTAGATGCCAGTCAGGTGATGGTAATGCTGCCCATGGTGATTCCCATTGTGATGAAGTTTTTAAACCAAGGTTCGGCGAAAACCGGTACCCAGGCCCAGGGAAACCCGTTGGTTAACGCGTTTCTAGATAGCGATGGTGATGGTGATGTGGACATGGGTGACATGCTAAAGATGGCCGGTCGTTTTATGTAGGGCAATGGGAAGTGGCAATAAAGGTTGAGCGTTATGTGACCTCAACCTTTATTGCCACTTCCCTCTCACCTGTATAGTTCTCCTAGGGGTCCGTTTTCTGGAGCGTTAGGATGGGCAAGCATAAGGGCAATCGATGGAGCTGGTTAAGTGCGGAGAGCTTTCTGCACGGCATTGACGCCATAGAGACCATCGTTTCAAAACTACTGTCCATAGCCATGCTCGTTGTGATCTTTGTGATCATGATCGACCTTGTTCGTTTTTTAGCCGTAGCGCTCTGGGAGCCGAGCCCAGAAGGGTTCTTTAAAAATACCCTCAGTGAAATTTTTGGCCTATTTCTGAGCGTACTGATTGCCCTAGAGATTTTAGAAAATATCACCGCCTACCTGAAAAAACATGTGGTGCAGGTAGAGCTGGTGATCGTGACATCGCTGACAGCCGTGGCTCGTAAAATTATTATTCTAGATTTAGAGAAAGTAACGGGTGTCAGCCTGATTGGTCTGGCGGTTGCAATTTTAGCGTTATCTGTTAGCTATTTAATTGTGCGGAATATCCATAGCTGACGCCCCCGGCTCGAAGCTTAGAGGCGAGATAAAACTAAGTTTTTAATCTCCGTTGAGGTAAGCGGAATTGGGTTATTGCGATTGCGAGTTTTGGCAATAATCTGGTCTAAGTCCGTTGCTTCTACACCGTACTCTCCCAACCGAGGCAGCTCCAGTGCCTGGGTCCACTCCCACAAAATTCGACACAGCGCTGCACCAGAATTAACGGGGTTAGTATCAGGCTCACCCCCCAGAAACGCCCCTAACCTTGCCATTTTTGCCACCGCCGGATTGTGCCGCTCTCTTGCCAAGAGGGCTTGCCAGGTTACCTCGGTGGCGGCGGCTAGTAAAGTACCGCAAACGACACCATGGGGAATCGGAAAAAATCCCCCCAGCGGCGAGGCCAACCCGTGGACAATGCCCAAACCCGCATTGGCTAAACAAATACCGGACAGCAAGGAACCGTAAGCCATGGCCTCACGTACGGCTAAATCGTCAGCCCCTGCCCCACAGGCGGTCAACAAATTTGGCCCCATAGCCGTCAACCCACTCCAGGCTAGGGCATCGGTTAGGGGACTCGCCGTAGGAGATAGATAGGGTTCAAGCAGTTGGGTAAACGCGTCCAGACCGCAGGCGGCAGTAATGTGAGCCGGGCAGGCGGTTAGCAGCTCGCTATCAACAATCACACCGTCAGGGATAAGGTTTTCATGGCGGATGGATTTTTTATACCCCTGGGGACCGACCTCGCTAATAACCGCGTTTTTAGTGACTTCACTGCCGGTGCCAGAGGTGGTGGGGATAGCCAAATAAGGGACTTTTTTGCCGCTGTGGGGAATGCCTTTGCCCACCCCTTCTAGGTGATCCACAATGGAATTGTTGTGGGGCAGCATGGCAGAAATGGCCTTGCCCGCATCGACTACACTGCCGCCACCAATGCCGACTACGGCCTGAATTCCTTCTGCTCTATAGGTTTTACACGTGTCATTAATGAATGTGGCCGTGGGCTCTCCGGTACAGCGGACGATCTCATAGGTCAACCCATATTCTTGGAGACTCGCTTCAATGGAGGCCAGCTTGCCGGTCTTTTGTAGCGACTGCCCACCAATAACCAAGAGCAGCCGCGTTAGCCCTCTCTCCCGTAGCCAGGTTGGCATCAGCTGTCGTTTTCCGGCCCCAAAGTAAATGGGAGGAACCTTGGCAAAGCTAAAGTCTGCAAATATCACAGGTGTTCTAGGGGGCGATAACGGTGTAAGCCTTACCTTGCCGGGGCTGTGCCATCCAGGGAGCCACAGTTTCGCGCCAGGTCAGGTAGTGGGCAGTTTGTTTATGGGCCGCCACACCCTCTGCCGTTTCGTAGGCTTCGTAGAGCATAAACTTAGTTGGTTCATCTGGGTCCTGTAGAAAATCGAACCTGATGTTGGCCGGTTCTTGCACAGAGCCAATGTGGTTTGCCTTGGTTGCGGCAATAAAGTCATCCACATGGTCTGGTTTTACAAATACATGGACGCAGGTGACAAGCATAGGGTCTTTTTCTTGATGCCGACATTAGCGTATCGAGTTCCCTGGATAGCCGTCACTAGGTGCAACAAAAGTTGCGAAAACTTACTGGGTAAGGGATGGACCCTAAAACTTTATAACGGTGGCGTTTTTGGCTGCGGGAGGAGCGGTACGATTGGCAAGCACTCCCATCACTGGTTTTCATGGCGTCCCAACTTACCCTCAACCTGGTTCAAGGTTCGGTTCAGTTTAGTTTTTCTGTCGCCGCGGCTCAGGAGCTAAAAGACTCATTGGCTGGCCTAATTCAAACCCTTAAGACTAAGTCTGCCGCTACGGTGGGTGCTGGTAGACCCCAGCCGGTGAAACCAACGGAGTATCGCCATACGGGGGATGTATTCTTAGAAATTTTCTGTAACCCCAATATTTGGCCCAGCCCGTTTGCGGCCAAGCTGTTGATTACGGTGCGGGATGACCGCATGCGTTTAACCACCGAAGCAGAGCTAACGCGCATCCTTGAAGATGTGAGTGTTTATTTAGAGACGAATAGCTGATTTTGCTTAGCTACCCACTAGGGTAAATGCGGCCCAGTTAACCGGAGCGGGATAGATGTCGAGCATCGACAGCATGGCCTGTCGCAATGCCTGGGCATTGTCTTTGCCAGCTAGACGCTGTTGGTAAAAATTTAACATCATGGCGGAGGTGGCTTCGTCGGGCACCTGCCAAAGAGACACCATCACACTGGGGACTCCTGCTGCCAAAAATGAGCGTGATAGACCAACCACTCCGTCTCCGGTAATGCGGCCTCTGCCCGTATCGCAGGCACTGAGCACGACGAGATCAGCGCTGAGCTGACTCTCTAAAATTTCTGCGGCCGTTAGAAACCCGTCGCCTTCAGGGCCGGGGCTGTCGCTGGCAATGGGGGCTAGGGCTAAGGACCCCTCTAACGGATTGGCTTCATTAAAAAAGCCGTGGGTAGCCAGGTGAATTAGCTGAGCTGAGGCTAGCGCTTGCTGAATTTCTGGCTCGGTTGCCCTCTTCCCAATGATTGCCGTAGTGTTCAACAGATTGGCAATGCGCTCGGCCTCAGCTCGGGCGTAGGGCAGGGGCTGCAGGTTGGCGGGCATCGGCGACGGATCGCCAACAATTAGCATGTTATCGGTTTCAGGAAGAGCGTTTTTTGGGGGGCGATCTGTTGCTTGTAGGACTTGGATGGCGGGGGCTGTCAAAATGGTGTGGTGTTCGATTAGGTAGCTGTCATCTTCGGCCTGGAGTGCCGGAAATGGCACTAGAAACAGCTGCTCTTGGGGCACAAAAACCACCCGCGCATTTGGATCGTTGGGCAGTAGGTCGGCAATTGGCTGGATGAGGAGCTGATGTAACTCTTGCCAGTGCTGACGTTGTTGCAGCACGGGGGCAAAGGCTGAGGTGCTAATTTTACGGACTTCGCTGAGGGGAATGACCGGATTGGGTAGAACAAAGTCAGGGTGGCTGACGGTAACGGTGCGGGCACGTGGATCGACGGCAATCACCTCATAGGGGGCCCAATCCGGGGGCTCGCCGTTGCGCCGGACCTGATCGCCTGGGCGAATGGCTAGGGAGCGCAGGCTCGGTTGATTGCCGACTGCTCCGCGTACACCGCTGCGATCGCGACTTGTTTTAACCAAGTCCGCGATAGAAACATCTTTGTCCTTTAGATCCACCTGACGGAATGTTATGTCCCCAGTGGGCTGCACCACCCAGATGTAAAGACTTTCCGCCGTGCCCCGCTGTTTGCCCTGCACCTTAAAACTGGCATCAGGGACTAGGGTATATTCCACCAGGGTGGCCTGTTGGGCTTGGGCAATGGTTTGAATATCTGCAAGGGTGAGCCGAGTGTTAGGGAGGTTGGTTGAGCGCTGGGCCAGGAGTTCTACAAACGCCTGTGCTCGTCCCCGCTCCGCCACTTCTAGGGCCTCTTCTGGTTTGTTTTGGGCCACCAAAATCTGTTGCAGCAAATTGTAGGTGAGCACATGGGTATCAAACAGGGAAATGTTGTACTGGTCTTGGCTTGGGCGTAGTGCTTCTAGGGTGTTAATGGCGGAACGTAGGGTGGCTTCGGCCTGGTCTAGCTGGTTGGCACCAAATCGGGCATGGCCCAGGTTGTTAAGGGTGCGTCCCTGACGGCGAGGGTCGTCAATATTGGCCGAAAGGTCAACGCTGCGAGCATGTAGCGCGATGGCCCGCTCATAGTCATTGCGATCTTCATAGGCCAGGCCGAGCCCGCTGAGGGCGTCAATTTCTAAGCCGGTGTTACCCACGGCTTCTGCTAGGGCGAGGCTTTGGTTATAGTGCTCAATGGCTCTGTCTAACTGGTTTTGAGCGTGGTAAGCCGTACCTAAATTATTTAGGGCATAGCCAATGCGCAAGTTGTCATTGAGGGATTTGGCCAGGGCTAAACTTTTCTGATAGAGGTTGATGGCCTCATCGTATTCACCTTCGGTGGCATGGGTGGCGCCGAGATTGTTGAGGGCCGCACTTTCTTGCCGCTGATTTTGCAGATTTTTTGCAATCTCTAGGCTGTTTTGGTGAAACTCAATGGCCTGGTCAAAATCCCCCAAGGATTCATGGGCGTTACCCAGTAGCCCCAAGACCCGCGACTCGCCTAGCTGATCGCCCTGGGTCTGCATCAGGGTGAGGGCCTCTTGGTAGGTGGCGATCGCATCCAAATATTGTCCCAGGGCGCGCTGGGCAATGCCCTGATTGCCCAGGGACTGGGCCTGGAGCTGGGCGGCCATGGCGGCATTGTCTATTTGCTGGGCTGTGGCTAGCGCCTGGCTAGCCCAGGTAACGGCGGCTCGATTTTGCCCCAGGGCCAGGTGGGCGGCGGCAAGACCGTTGAGGGTGGCGGCTTGATCGGTGGGGCGATGGTACAGGTCGAGGGCCTGCTGCCAGGTTGCGATCGCAGCCTCGTAGTTGTGGTCACCATACTGCTGCCGTCCCTGGGCAAAGAGTTCAGCCGGGCTTTGGGCAAAGGTCCTGCCACTATAAACGCTGCTCAATAATAATCCTAGCAACAGCGCCAGCCATAGCCGCACAGGTCGCTTTAGCCACCGAGGCCACTCTCTTTTAACCAAAGTGGTCATGGTTTCAGGCTCACCGTGTCTGCCGGAGCTTCGTCTACTGGAGCGTCTACCGACTGGCTATCCCACGGGTGCCTGACACTGTCTACGGATAGCGCCTCAGGAGCCTCATTGGGGGCAACACTTTGCTGGTTGTCAGGGCTATTTTCCTCTAGACAATCCCCCGACAGTCTGGTCACACCGTTCTCCTCGGTGAGTTCATCCGCATCGCAGTCCTCGGTTGCCCCCCGCAGGGCCAGGAGATTGTCAGGCGTGTTTGTGGCCACGGCCTCTTCCTCGGTTTCATCTTCCAAGTTATCCGTATCGGCGGTGGAGAATTCTGGACTGGTGGGGCTGGTGGGCTGTGGTCCCGGTGTCTGTGGCACCGGCGTCTGTGGTACCCCAGCTACCGGGACTGGCGGCTCAGGTCCCACTGGAATGTCAGGTACAAAGGGTTCATTAAAAAAGGCCGTGGCTAAGCTGCCATCTCCCGTGAGCTGGGCAATTGCTCCATTGGTGCCACTGGCGTCGGTGGGAAAGTCTGCGGCGGCAAATAGCGGTGTAAATCCGCTGACGGTTGCCTGAAACCCGGACATTGCAGGATTGATGGTGATGGTGACATTCTCCGCATTGGGGCCGACGAAAAATGGAGTTGATGACACAACCCCTGTGCCTTCGATGTCGTAATCCTCATTGCTGGCGGTCATACCCGCCGCCCCATGGCGAATGCGAATGCGACCATTGCCCGCATCTGGGCTGGCGGCAATGCTGGCTGGAATCAGAATCTGGATCTGTTCATTTAAGTCAATCTGGCTAAAGGCATCAGGATCTGCTGCCTGTAAAAAGGCAATCAGCTCGGCATCTTCCATCGGGTCGAGGGTAATTCTGACCGATGCTTCAAACGTGTCGGTGGCTTGAAAGAGACCGGCAGCAGAAATGTCTACTCCACCGCTACCGGCAGAGATTGTTTCCACAATTGTATTTCCCTCTGTTGAGGTGAGAACAACCTGACTGGGGTTTTGAAAGCCCCCGCCCGCATTGAGCTGCCTGGCGATAATCTCACTGCCCGTAATCACAATGTTGCCGCTGTAGGGAGCGCGGGTATTGACATTGCCATTGAGGGTCACCGCCCCAGGTGCTGTCAAAATCACCGAGCCGCCATCTATTTCAAAATCGTTACTCTCGGTACTAATCTCGCCGTTGACGGTAATGCTGGCGGGTGTGGTCCCCATGGCCGTTTCCACAAAATCAGTATTTAGATCGGGCTGGTTGAGCTGGGGCAGGTTCGCCATGTTTTGCAGGGTGGTTTCCCCGGCCCGCAAAATCAAGGCCGGTGTGGTGGCCAGCAGCGATTCGTCGGCGATGAGTGTGGGTTCGGGCAGCACATTGTCTATTAGGGCAACCGAATTGCCATTGGATAAGGTTTGCCTGACCAGACCGATACCCAGCGTGTAGTCACCATCCGCTGGGATATTGGTGGCAAATGACTGGAGTCCGGTGGCGGCATCAGACCCTGAAAAGAACCCAATTCGGGGAAAGTTTTCAAAACTATCAGGATTTGAGACCAGCCCCAAATCGTTACTGTCTGCTAACTGGGCGGTTGTTACCCCGGTCAGGGTTACAAATACAAAATCGTCAGCTGCAAAGGTGCCGACGTTGTTGGTGACAAAATTCCAGTCAAAGCTGACGGTGTCGCCGGTTTGAGCGCTAAAGGTGGTTGCGATCGCACTCCCCTCATCAGCCGTTCCACTGCCTAGGCCATTTAAAGTTCCCGCAGGCAACCCCAAAAAAGTTTCTAACTCAGCTCGACTAACCGCGCCACTACCCAGATCTAGCAAGACCTGAGAGGGAGCCGCCCCCGGTCCAAACCCAAACTGCGACGTCTCAATCGAGACATCGCCAATGCTCTCCCAATTGACAAATTGCGACAACGTAGTGTCCGGGCCAGTAATGGTAATATCCCCATCCACCAAAATGCTGCCCGTTGCCTCAACCTTCAAAGCGGGGCCGCTGTAGCTTCCAAACGAAACATTGCCATCGGCACTGATAATCGGATCGTAGAGACTAATAAAATCCGCAGTTTGCCCATGATCAAGGGTGGCAAATCGCACGTTCCCCTGACTGCTGATGTGGGCATCCAAGGAAATCTCGCCATCGCTGGCCAACAGCACCTCGCCACCGGCAATGACCGTTTGATCGTTGTAAAGTGCCAACACATCAATCCCGTTACGGCCTTGAATAGTCAACCGTTCCCCTGCCCTCAGGGTTAGGGGCTGTGCCTCGCTGTCCGTAATATAAATCTGCTCGCCAACCAGCGTGAGTTCGTCGTTCGTCGTAAGGTTACTACCGGGCAAATACAGATTATTTCCAGCCGCCACTAACGCTGACTGCCCACTTAACTGACTTACAACACCATCGCCAGCGTTGAGCGGCACATTGGCCAGGAACACATTCCCCTGCCCATCCACGGTAATCTCTGCCGCCTGTTCTGCAGTACCGCCGGTTAACAGATCGGCCAGGGACGTTACTGGACCCGATGACTCAATGGGCAAAGCTGCCGGAGCCAAATCCAGGCGTAGCAGTCCATCCCGAAGCACAACGGTGCCTGAATCCTGGCTAAGCACC
>ERZ1740072.192-NODE-192-length-27037-cov-8.933474_pt1 | contig 27037 bp, 24 predicted proteins | sample MGYA00581733_ERZ1740072 | MGnify/ENA primary metagenome ERZ1740072 (study PRJEB43018, sample SAMN04849741) | marine metagenome | isolation source: floating plastic debris | place: Pacific Ocean | collected 2008-08-30 | study: EMG produced TPA metagenomics assembly...
CAATGGACGGAGACCATTGATTAAATCCTCACACACAAACTGAGGTGGAATCAGACCTAAGCGAACATTGCCTAATTTACTGAGGGCAATGTAGACCCCAAATATGAGAAAAACGCTGACAGACAGAATGAGAAACCATCCCATGGCTCCTGAAATAAATGTTTGGATGGCCCCAAACGCATTTTCTGCTGGTTCTTTGAAGATCAGTGTGAATAATACAAACAGGAGGATCAGTCCCCCAGAAACTAAGAAGACTTCTGGGTGAAGGTCAAACCCGCGACCGGTAAAATTGCGATCGCCCGGACGGCGACGAATATGCCGGGTTGGTGCATGAGGCGGGATATCAAAGGAATTGTCTTCCGGCCTCGAATTTTGTGAAGACATATGCTATTTAATTCTTAACACGTCAATAGCCCTATAGAGTCAATAGCCACATAAAAGTGATCAGGTTTACCACTCAATAATTTGCTTTAAAGCGGCATTCAAAGCTTTTCTTTATCTAAAGCTTTTTTGCGATCGCAAATTCTGGAAAAAAGACCGCTCTACAGCCGCTGCCAGCTAACAGTCTCCTACGGCTAACACCATTTCCAGGAGAAGCAATAATGTTTTTATCCAGAACAATTCTTGCAAGACATTACAAATCCTTTGACTAATAATCACCTATGACTCTATGTAATTTATACCTCTTAATTCTCGATAGAAGATAATTATCTTGTCAAGAAAACCTTATCGACATATTTATTTATCAATATATTTGTGATCTATCCGCGTACTGGCCGATGAACGTATCGGCTAGCTACCGTCCCGGTCCTTGAACTGATTCTGGCTCCAGGCTATCCAGTCTTAGGTGTCAATATAATTTCTAAAGAGAAGACCGTCAGACTCTACTGGTTAATAACGACGTTGTTGAGTAAAACAATTTGCAAGAGAGAACCTGCACCAGGTACAAATGGGTTTAATGTTGTCTTTAGACCCATGCTCAGATAGTCTCTCGCTTGATAATCCGAATTCTGCAACAACGTCATCAAAACATATGAAGTTACGAATCAGAATAGAATCTTCCTAGAAGCGCCTCTAGCTGTTGCTCAAAGCGCCGGTAGCGATTTCTTCTCCTTTATACTCCCGAGTGGGTGCGGCAAATCCACAGGATGTACCGTCGGTGTAGACCACGTCATCTTCCCAGGGTAGCCGATAGCTGCCTGCTACCATGTCTTGCATGTAAGTATAGGGACAGTCTTGGGCTCCGCCTTTGACCGCTACGTAGCCCCGGTGGCCAAACTGATAAATGTTGTTTTCCACAGACCAATGCTGTCGCGCTTCTCTCACTAAATCGGGGCGCACCTCAGCGGTAATAATCTCATTAGGACGATGGCTGCCCATCACCAGTGGCTCTCCGTCAAAGTTGACAATCATCCCCTCACCCATAGAGTCAAATGTGCCGTCCGTGCCACACATACACACAGATGCGGTCACCATCAGATTACAAAAGGCGTTGCTTTGATTGGTGATCCGCCAGCTGTGGCGAATCGGTGCTGTGTAGCCCGCTGTGCGAATCATAATCTCGGCTCCTTTGTAGGCACATTCTCGGGCCATTTCAGGAAACATCCCGTCGTGACAAATAATCAGCGCTAGTTTGCTACCGTTGGGCCCCTCACACATGGGAATGCCAATATTTCCAGGCTCCCAGGGTTCTACGGGCACCCAGGGATGCAGTTTGCGATAGTAGAGTTTTAACTCTCCGGTGTCGTCAATAATCAGACCGCTGTTGTACGGGTTGCCGCTGGGGTTATACTCCATAATCGAGAAACATCCCCAGATCTGATTGTCAATACAGGCCTGACGAAAGGCCGCCACCTCGGGCCCATCTAAACGACACATGATGGCTGGGTTCGTGTCCATCGATAGCCCGTGGAGCGAATACTCTGGAAAGACAACCAGGTCCATAGTTGGCATATTGCGTCGGGCTTTGGCCACCATGTCACAGATGCGCTGGGTCTGGGCGCTCAAGTCGTCTGGGGTGACCACGTTGGGAAGCTGCAGCTGTACCATACCCAGCACAACACCGTTGGGAGTTTTGTTGAGACCACCTAATCCACTCATCGCTGTACCTTCGCTATGGGTTTAAAATTAAACGAGACAAACAAACAGCTCTAGAAACTGACCGTCTTGTTGCAAGTTCGTGAGCCTACCATGCCTGATAACTTCATCGACATGTGTAGTCAATTACACAGCGTCAGAGCTGTTCTCTAGTCATGCTTAGGGACGGGGAACCTACTTTCTTTTACCCGAGATCACCCATGCGTTTGCTGTTAGTTGAAGATGATATGCAGCTTTCAGAGTCTCTAACTGAAGTGTTAGAGGCCCAGCGCTATGTCGTAGACACGGTCAAAGATGGTGAGTCCGGCTGGAGCCAAATGCAGTTGATGGACTACGATCTGACGCTGATGGACGTAACGCTGCCGTCTTTAGACGGACTGCAGCTGTGTCAGCGGTTGCGCAGTCACGGGTACCAGCTGCCGGTACTGATGCTAACGGCACGAGATACTAGCCAAGATAAGGTGCGAGGGCTAGATTCTGGAGCCGATGCCTACATGGTTAAACCCTTTGACCTGGCTGAGCTGCTGGCCCAAATTCGAGCGCTGCTGCGACGAGGCAGTACCCAGTCACCTACGACCCTTGTATGGGGAGACTTGAGTCTAGATCCTGACACCTATGAAGTTTGTTACAGCAAACAGGCACTGCGACTGACACCCAAAGAGTTTTCAATTTTAGAGCTATTAATGCGGAACGGACGGCGAGTGCTCAGTCGTTCATTTATCTTAGAGTCTCTTTGGTCAATGCAGAGTCCTCCTGATGAGGAGACCGTCAAAGCACATATCAAGAGCCTGCGGCATAAGTTTAAGACGGTTGGAGCTTCTAAAACAATGATTGAAACGGTTCGTGGTATCGGCTATCGTCTGCAGCCCTGTGGTCATGAGAACAGCTGAGAGTCCTACTCTTGAAACTGTGAACTTTCATCTCATGTACTCTACAACACCACCGGGTAGATCTATAGTGTGGATGGAGCAAATAGCTCTCCTGACAGATTGTGTCACAAGGCTTGTAAAAGCTGAGGAGGTTGATATAGCTGAATCGCAAGAATCTGTCTCGTCAAAACAAAAGCAGCACTCAACTGTGTTATCAATATTTTCTCTAATGGGTTTATGAGAGAATTTTAGTTGTTATCTTCTCTGATTTCAACAATTCTCTAATTAAGCGTTTTGAATGAGAGAAATGGTTTTGGTGACTATTTTGGGTGCTGCTGTCGTTTAAATGTGCTCCCATACTACCAGCGCTAGTCAACCCTGGGCAGCGTGACCTCAAAGGTGGTGCCTCGACCTAGCTGGCTACTGCAGGTCAACGACCCTTGGTGCAGCTGTAGACAGGCGTTGACTACTGACAGACCTAATCCTGTGCCGGCAACAGTGCCCACGTTGGTCCCCCGATAAAACGCCTCATGGAGTCGGGCCTGGTCTGCTGGGGAAATGCCAATTCCGCGGTCTTGAACCTGAAAGGTAATCTTGTGAGCATGGCAGGACACATGGAGTGTTACCTGGGGCTGCTGGCCGGAATATTTCACCGCATTGGATAGCAGATTGGTTAAAATTGCTCGCAGCAGCTGTGGGTCAATGTAGACTTTTTGACAGTTGCCGGACACCGTCAGCTCGATTTTTGGTGATGTTTCAAAGCTAAACTGGATGTCTTCTGTAAGCTGCTGGCAGTATTGCGGCAGATTGAGAATTTCTGGTGCAAACTGAAGCTTGCCGGATTCGGCCCGAGATAGGGTCAGTAAATCATTCAGCAGCTGATTCATGCGTTTAGCGGTAGCGCGGATGCGGCTATAGATGCGTTGACGATCCACAGTGGAGCTGTCTGTTTCCAAGGTCTGCGCTGAAAGCAAAATGGTGCTGAGGGGAGTGCGCAGTTCGTGGGATGCCATGGAAAAAAGTCGAATTTTAGCCTGGCTCAGCTCTCGGGTTCTAGCCAGTTCTGCTTCGGCCTGGGCAAGATAGCGCACAATTCCTGTGGTAAGCAATAGACCAATGACGAGGGTCGATAGGGCGCTCCAGGGTGTGGGAGAGTCCGCCGTTGTAAAGGTAATCGCCCACTGACGACCGCCGGTGGTCAGGATATGGGTGCAGAGATCGCGATAGGGGCAGGAGTCTGCTTCGAGCTGCTGGTCTTGGGTGGTGACCGTCTGAGCGGCGGCACTATAGTATCCGAGAAACTGCTCGGAGGGGCTGGCGCTGCGATCGCGCAAAGTAAAGTCAATATTGTAGTTAAGGGCGGCCAGAGATTCTTCGACCACATCTGAGACTCGAAACACTCCCAAGAGATAGCCTTCGATCTGAGCCCGACGAGCGGTCTGTGATGAAGGCGCACCGTCATACAGAGGTAAAAACACCAAAAAGCCAAACTGATTTTTGTTTTCTTGCACCAGACGAATTCGTCCAGATAGCGCGATTTGACCGCTGTCTCTGGCCATCTGTAGTGCGTTCCGACGGGTAGCATCAGAGGTCAGGTCGTAGCCCATGGCCAGCTCATTTCCGGTCAGGGGCTGTAGATAGGTAACCGGAATATAATAAGGTCGCTCTGCTGCTCGAATGAGACCGCCGCGACTCTCTCGCTCAGTAATTTGAAATGTAGGATACCCTGCCGTTTGAACGGTCTGCTCAAACCGCGCGCGATCTGGCTGTAAAACAACAGGTGCCCATTCTAGAGCCTGAATTCCAGGATATGTCCTGAGTACCCGCTGGACAAAGCGATTAAACTCCGTACGGGAAACAGGTTGTTCAGAAACCGTGTAAAAGTCTCCTAAAGACAGCAGAATATCCGTATAGCGATTGATACTGCGCTGTAGGGCTGTTGCCAGACTGTCGGTCTGACGCTGAAACTGGATGCGATAGTTCGTCCGTTCCCAGCGGGCTACCGCCAGGGTAGCCAGGACCGATAGGCCAGTCCCCAGAAGCAGGGTAAAGATGATGTTGGAGCGTCTAAACTGCACAGAAGCTGGCACCGCAATATGTAAGATTGTACGCTGACTTTCAACCATTTGTTATTCGCTTGTATCTGGCATAGGTATTCTTAAGGACAGACATTTGTCAGGTATTCCTGGCTTTTTAAGAAAGAATCCGGGTTCTCTCCACCGGTTTGGAAAAATGAGAAAACGATCTGCACGGGCGGATTCGTCGGTCGATACACTGCGGCTAAAGGTTGGTCGGGGTATGAATTTCCCGACCTCACCTGAGAGCTGTCTAGTCAAAACCTTATTTGCGATCGCTGGACAGACCGAGATCTGTAATCGCTGCTATTTGACAGCCCTTTGCAGTCAACGTCATTTCCAGGATTAGCAAAGCCCCTTCTCTAAACTATCCAACAATGTACAGTCTCGAAACGTTTACGAAGACTGACCTTTATCAGTGCTCAGTCGCTCTTCGAAATCTAGAGTACGGTGCGCAGACCATGGAAGAAACGGCAAATCGCATTGTTCACTACATTTACGACAATTTCTTAGACTCGCGCACCCAGGAGCGACAGATTGCGCTAGCCCGTTTCTTTAAGATTCATCCCTACAGGGAATTGGGTAAACGGCTACAGGGAGAGGCTCAGGCCATCGTCAAAGATCGCTATATTTCACCGGCCACTAAGTGTCTGACGCTATTGGCTACAGCCGGAGATGAACCGCATTGGAACGACAGACGCAGGTCCAACGGGCATCAGGCTATTCCACTGGTAGACGAAGATTTTGTCCGGCGAGCACCGATGGTCCTACAGCTAATCCAGCAGTTTGGTCTGGAAGTAAAGACCGTCATTGAGACAGATCCAGTCTTGATTACCAAGAGTCCTCACCGTACCTTTAACGTTTTTCATATCCCAACCGCCTTAAACAGCCCCTATATTCCGGCCCAAAAAGAGTTTGTGGCTCCCTATCGGATCAAATCAGTTTTGGGCTTTGGCGGTCTGCTACCGTCTAACGATCTGTTTGCGGTTATTTTGTTTAGTAAAGCGTTTGTTCCGATTGAAACAGCAAATCGCTTTAAGTTTATTTCAGCCTATGTGAGAGTTGCTGTTGAGTCGTTTAGCTACAGCCAGATTCTGACTACAGAAACACTCTATCAGTAGTTCTAGAACACTCTTACAATAATCTCTGCTTGGACAACTGTCGATAGAGTGTAAGAACAAATTCTCTTCTTCATATACGCTCTTCTATTCTGCTATACCCAGGGTTTTCAAAATCTATCAGCTGGCAAGATCGGGTCTATTTTCGGCTGTCATTTGTTGTTTTAGCAGGGCCAAAATCAGGCTGGATATAAAGCCTCCGGTGATCAGATACAGCCAAAGGTTTGCACCCACGGTGTCTGGGTGATCTAGGGCCCAGCCGCCCAGGGCGGGGCCGATGGTGAAGCCAATGGACCAGCATTGGGATTCTAGAGAAAAGTAGATGCCTCGCAGGTTTGAGGGTGACATCTCACCGAGGAGGGAGATGCCTGCTGGGGAGTATAGGATCTCGGCTAGGGCAATCAGGCTAAAGGCGCTGATGGTAATGAATAGTGTGCCGGCTGCCGTAATGCCGATGAGCCAGAAAAGAAAGAAAGCGCTGCTCCAAATGGTGAGGGCGACGAGCAAAATGGAAACGTGGTTGATGGTTTTGACCAGCCGGGTGATAGGGAGCTGGAAAACAATTTTTAGGATAACTTGCCAAACAAAGAAATAGCTGATCCATTGTTCTGAAAAACCGGTCTCTGTGTTGCCGTGGGGAATAAAGTTAGCAAGATATAGAGGTAGGGTGCTGGTGTGCTGGGCAGCGTAAATGGTAAAGATGATGTTGGCGCTGAGGTAGGTGAGCAGGTTGCGATCGCACAGTGCCTGCCACCAGTCTTGCCACAGATTGCGCGCTACTGTCTGGGGCTGCTGCGTTTCTTCGATGGCGACATAAATCACCCCAGCAAATAGAAAGTAGGTCAGTCCTTTAAGAACAAATAAAATACTATAGTTGCCAGACATTGCTACATACTGTCCGGCTAACAGGGCTCCTAACGCTAGTCCCAAATTGTCTACCAGCCGGGTTAGGGCAAAGGCTTCTGTCCGATTTTCGGCTGTAGTGAGATCGGTGGTAATCGATAAATTGGCAGGCCAATACAAACTTACGCCCAAACCTAGCAAGAAGTTGCCAGCAACCAGTAGAGAAAAAGTATCAGCAAACGCCAGAAAAAAACAGCCCAGGGCCGTAATCGTTGCTGAGAGCATCAGGGTACCGCGACGTCCCCAGAACTCAGAATCGATCGCATAGCCTGACCAAAAACGTCCGGCAATACCGGCGAAGCCGCTGCTGCTTAGGGCTAGTCCTACCTGCGTGGGAGAAAATCCTAGCTCATTGACAAAGTAAATAGAGGCATAAACTAGAGTAAATCCTTGACCGATATATAACAGCAGCTGCCCGGTCGCTAGAATCCATATTTCGCGTCTAAGTTGAGGTAGCCAGCCTAGCAAATTGGTTGTGCTCCAGTAGGTCTATTGACATTGTCCTCACTGCTTACGGGTTTGTAAATAAATCTATAGAGAGACCAAGGATTAGCAAGAGCCTTTGAGAAATATAACAGCCGTCAGGTCGCTGACAAGGACGAATATCGCCCAAAGCATCTGCCGCTAAACGCTAGCCTGACTTGTGGCTAATACATAGACGGATCGCTTGCGACGGTTTTCTAAAAGTAAAACAGGATACTTAATCGCTATACTGCCCTAACGATCAGTCGTTGCGTGGAGTATTCCCATGGTTAAATCCGTCCAGTCACCAAAATGGTGGGAAGAGGGTGTTATCTACCAGATTTACCCGCTGACCTACGCCGATGGTAATCAGGACGGTACTGGCGATCTGCGCGGCATTATTAAACGTCTCGACTATCTTAATGATGGCGATCTAAATAGCGCTACCTCGTTGGGTATTGATGCTATTTGGCTCTCACCCATCAACAAATCACCCATGGTGGATAACGGCTACGACATTGCCGACTATAAAGACATTTGCCCCACGTTTGGGAGTCTAGAAGACTTTGATGAGCTGCTCGACCAAGCGCACAAACGGGGTATCAAAATTATTTTGGACTTGGTGGTCAACCACACATCCAACCAGCATCCCTGGTTTATAGAGTCGGCATCTAGTCAGGATAATCCTAAAGCTGACTGGTATCTTTGGCAAACACCCTTTGAGGGGCAGGACTTACCTAACAACTGGCAGTCTTACTTTGGTGGCACTGGCTGGAGCTATTGTGAGGCCCGCGACCAGTTTTATTTTCATACCTTTAATAAAAATCAGCCCGATCTCAACTGGAAAAATCCAGACGTGAGAGCTGCCGTTTATGACATTATTCGGTTTTGGCTAGAGCGGGGTGTAGATGGCTTTCGACTAGATGCTTCTAGCGTGTATAGCAAGGATCCTTTCTTTCGCGACAACCCGCTAAAGTATGAGGCCACTGATAAAAATGACTACAACAACTACCATCATCTTTATGACAAGAATTTGCCCGAAAATCATCGCATCATCCAAGAAATTCGAGCCGTGTTAGATGAGTATACTGACCGGGTGTTAATTGGTGAAACGTTTATTGACAACCGCCTTTATGACTCTGTTATTTTTCAGGGTGTTGATAACGACGAGCTCCATCTTGCCATTACCTTTGAATTTCCATTTAGCCCATGGTATCCAGGCTATTTGCAACGGGAAATTGAAAAAAATGAGATGATTACCCCTGAAGGCGGCTGGCCCTGCTATTTTCTTGACAATCACGACCTGCCTCGGCATCTCTCTCGCTGGATTGAGTGCAGCCTGTGTGTTGACTCTGAGGCCATTGCTAAAGCGGCAGCGACACTGCTGCTGACTGTTCGGGGGACGCCGCTGCTCTACTACGGTCAGGAGCTAGGCATGGTAGATAATACAGAGATTCCTGAAGATAAGCTGCGAGATCACGCGGTGGTTCAAAGCGAATCTCAAGAAACACCCTCAAGCCGCGACGGGGCTCGCACACCGATGCAGTGGGATGACTCTCCTCATGCTGGCTTTAGCTTTGGAAAAGATATTGAACCCTGGCTGCCGGTACACAGCAACTACCCAGACGTCAATGTGCAGACAGCCTTGCAAAAATCAGATTCCATTCTTAGCTTCTATCGTCAGCTATTGCGAGTGCGTAAACAGAGTAAGGCTCTGCGTCAGGGACGGTGGCGCACTTTGGTTCACTACCCCCACGAGCATATGGTTTATCTACGAGAAACAGAATCAGAAGTTGTTTTAGTGGCTATCAATTTTTCCTATGAGCAGCCGTTTGCCAGGGATGTTGTGATCAATAGCGAGAGTTGGACGGTGCTGCTATCTACATGCTATGAGACTGGGAAAGTGATTGACCTTGCCGACAGTTTGCAGCCCTTTGAGGTATCGATCTTGCAGAAGATTTGTGTAGCGTAAAGGCGAGGGCAGGCGTTTTACAGAACGCCTGCCCTCAAAAAGTCACATCCAATAGCACGCTCATTTCTAAGGGGCGATTATCCCTCAGTCACAACGCTCTCTTGGTAGAGCAGCATTAGTTTATCGATGACTCCTTCGATAGAAAGAGAATCTGTCACAACTTCGATGGCATCGTCTGCTTTTCGTAGAGGAGAAATTTGACGAGTACTGTCTTTATGATCCCGTTCGCTAATGGCTTCGGCTAAATCGGCTAAGTCTGGAATAGGCTGATTTTGACTAGCTAGATCTCGCTGACGCCGTCGGGCCCGTTCGTCTACGGACGCAGTTAAAAAGATTTTAAGTTCAGCATTGGGAAATACGTGGGTGCCAATGTCTCGGCCATCGGCCACGACACCGCCCGCTAGGCCGTACTGCATTTGCTGTTTTACTAAGGTCTGACGCACGGCGCTCTGAGCCGCAATTGTTGATACTTGAGCCGTTACTTCAGGGGTGCGAACAGCTTGAGTGACGATGGTGTCATTGACCCAAACTTCAGGTGGCTGAGGCCCCTGATCAGACTGAAGGGCAACGAGCTTAATGGTACATTTGGGCAGCAGATCGGCCACGGCGATCTCATCTTCGGGGTCGCAGCCCTGAGAGAGAACGTACCAGGTGAGGGCACGGTACATTGCTCCGGTATCGAGATATAGCAGACCGAGCCTGTGGGCCAGCTGCCTGGCTACGGTTGATTTACCAGCACCGGCTGGACCGTCAATGGCAATGATGGGCCGTCTTGCTCGTAATACAACGTTGTCGATTAACCGGGTTGTCCCTACAAATGCTGCTACTGCCAACATACCAACTGTCTCGATTTTTTCTAAGGGTTTTAAGGTATACGGACTCACCAACTCCACATATTGGGGAGTAACAGCAGGTGCCGTTTCTAAGTACTGAAAGACGGTGCGAGCGAGTAAATGTTGCGATCGCACACCTGCTTCTTTAAATTTTTGCTTGGCGCTCCTCAACCCCCGATAGAGTATAGCTGCTTGTCGGCGTTCTTGCTCGTTTAGGTATCGATTTCTAGAACTTAAGGCCAGACCGTCCGATTCTCGAACAATGGGACAGCCAATCACCGTCCCCGGTAGGTTTAAATCAGTTACCAGCTGCCGAATAATAGCGAGCTGCTGAGCATCTTTTTGGCCAAAGTAAGAGCGTCGTGGCCGCACCAGGTTAATTAACTTAGCGACAACGGTGGCAACTCCATCAAAATGACCGGGACGAAACCGGCCACACAGAGGCGCTGCTAACGTCGACGGCGGCACTACCCGAACCAAAGTATCCGGATCTCCCACGGCAGAACCATATATATCGAGAGCCGTTGGGGCAAAAACGCAGTCTACCCCAGCGGCTTGACAGAGAGTGATATCGTGATCCAACGGACGAGGGTAGGCGTCTAAATCTTCACCGGGTCCAAACTGCAGTGGATTGACGAAGATACTGACAACCACTAGGTCATTGTCTCGCCGCGCCCGCTGGATCAAACTGAGATGCCCGTCGTGCAGGGCTCCCATGGTGGGTACCAGACCCATAGAACCCAACTGCTTGCCTCGCCAGCACTGCAGCCCTACTACCGTTTTTAATAACCGCAAGATAGTTCCCCAGCCCTCTCGCCAGACCCAAGGATCAACGATAGCAGACAGGCTGTTCTCTCGCTGCCGACGCTAGCGCGTAGGAGTTACCCGCCCAGTCAAAGCTATTGCAGCACCTCAACCTGTACTGGGCCTACTCCTGCTGAGCGCAAACCAATGGCACCCGCAGCTCCAGCCGAGAGGTCAATGATGCGTCCGTGACTGTAGGGCCCGCGATCGTTGATGCGCACTACCACCTGACGACCGTTATTGAGATTGGTAACTCGCACCTGAGTACCAAACGGCAGCGTTCTGTGAGCAGCGGTCATAGCGTACTGATTAAACGCTTCACCACTGGCACTTGTACGACCATGGAAACCAGGACCGTACCAGGAGGCCATGCCGCTGTAGCTAGAGCGGACGGCAGCAACCTGCTGGGGCGGTGCCGGTCGATCGGTAATCTCGGTGATCGGTTCAGTGGTGCCATCCCCTAGCAGACGACGTAGCCGGTTGGTCACCTGTAGGACATCCTCAGCCTCGCTGTCGGTGGTATCGGGCAGCTGCACCGTGTCACTCAGGGTCACTAACGGGCTATCACCCGCCATAACCACATAGCTGCCATCGTTCCAGCGTGCGGTCAGGGCATCTGCTTGGTTCCTCATCAGCTCCAGCTCGCTCGCTAGAGTCACAGCGTCAGCGATGACACCGGCAGCATCTTCTGAGGTTTGTATCCAACCCGAGACGGTATCGGCAGTAGCCTTTGGGCTGATGTAGGTGAGAACGGGAATATTTTCAACAAAAACCGTTGCAGCTTGACGGTCTTCGTGCTTGTGGGCATTGACTCGGACGGCGGTCGTCGACCTAGAAACTGTCTGTGGCGAATCGGTCGAGAACGACTCTAAAGACTGATCGGTAGCAGCAAGCTCAGCGGCTTCGTTATAGCTTGTAGCAACTGCTTGGGCATTAGCCCGCTCAGCAAAGGGAACAGCGGTAACCAGCAATGCGGTAGCGGCTACACGACTAATAAAGCATTTATTCATAAACCAGATTGCACCAGGCATAAGCGTTTACATCGCAGAGCGAGAAGTGGCAAATCCAATTGATGGAACAGGGCAGCTTCAAGATGACGATGCATCGCAGACAAAAAAATGGCAACGCGAGCTAATCTACCACGAAGAATTTGTGATTTGGATCCGCATTTTTGCTCGCAAAAACGGACAATGGCCAGCAGCAGAAATTCATATTTTCTTCATGCGTAGGGTTAATACGTGGACGGGTATGACTTGTAGACGGTTTTATAGCTGTCCTAAGTCGAAAATTAGTTTTCGAATAATTATGTGTGGCTTTAGATTAATTACAGATTATTAATAGATAACAAGTAATATTGCATCGCTTTTTGATAGTTTGTTGCCATCATTTGTCTGGTTTCACCTACACAGTGTTCTTTAAGACGTACAGTCGCGGCAGATGTTGCCGACTGTTTGAGTGCAACTGCGATAAACGCTAGTAATCACAGGTATTAATAATTCAAGGGTTAGCAATGCTGTCGTAGAGTAATCAGGTTGTTGCTGATTTAGAGAATAAATCGGTCTGGGCCGTGTACCGGTATCTTTGTAGAGCTATACCGGGAGTCGGCAAGCTATTTAGTGGGGGTCTATGGATTATCGGCAAGCAGGGGTAGACGTTGAAGCGGGTCGTGCATTCGTAGAAACGATTCGCAATCTGGTAGAAGGAACCCATCGCCCAGGCGTCCTGGGTGGTTTGGGCGGCTTTGGCGGTTATTTTGAGCTGCCGACAGGATATCAGCAGCCTGTTTTAGTTTCGGGTACCGACGGTGTGGGGACCAAGCTTAAGCTGGCTCACACCCTCGATCGCCACCATACGGTAGGGATTGATTTGGTGGCCATGTGTGTCAATGACGTCCTGACATCAGGGGCGGAACCGCTCTATTTTTTAGATTATTTGGCCACGGGTCAGCTCGCCCCTGAACAAATGACTCAGGTAGTTGCCGGTGTGGCGGCTGGGTGTCGTCAGTCTGGCTGTGCGCTTTTGGGGGGTGAAACGGCTGAGATGCCCGGTTTCTATGGCTCTGGTGAATATGACATGGCTGGCTTTTGTGTTGGCATTGTGGAGAAAAGTGCCATCCTAGACGGGTCTCAGGTAAGGACCGGGGATGTGGTGATTGGGCTACCCAGCAGTGGTGTCCACAGCAACGGCTATAGTCTGGTGCGTAAAATTATGGCGGAGGCTCCTCGACGCGTGGAGCTGGGCGATGCGGATCGCTCAGGGGTTGGCTATGGTTGGGATGAATGCCCCCAGCTGCTGGGCGGTCAGTCCCTGGGGGAGGTGCTGCTGACGCCTACGCAGCTGTATGTAAAACCAGTTCTGGCAGCCCTTAAGGCCGGTCTAGAAATCCATGCCATGGCCCATATTACCGGCGGTGGCTTTCCTGAAAATTTGCCTCGCTGTCTGGGTAAAAATCAATCTATATATATAGAGGCTGATAGCTGGCCAGTATTGCCAATATTTAAATGGCTGCAGGCTGCAGGTGAAGTGTCTACAGCAGAAATGTTTCGTACATTTAATATGGGCATTGGCTTTATCGTAATCGTCAATGCCGACCATGCCGTCGCCGCACTGGACCATTTTCAGACGGCCTACCGCATTGGCACAATTATTGACGGAAATGGAGTGGTCACCGGATTACCAGAAGGTTAGGATACGTTGGGGTAAAAAAATAGTCCCCGCATAGTTTTACCTATCAGGATGGTGGGTGCGCCCACCCTACACTCGGAGGAATTCATTTTGAGCGCTCGGACGAGTAGCTGGCAGCCAGCTGCGATCGCACTTTTGGCCATTGTTACTGGCCTCATTCTTACAAGTACCCTAGTGATCATTAACCCTGGTCAGGCGGGCGTATTGAGCATTTTGGGTAAAGCCCAAGAAGCGCCTTTGCTAGAGGGAGTTCACTTCAAACCCCCGCTGGTATCGTTTGTTGATATCTACGATGTGACGGTACAAAAATTTGAGGTGCCGGCTGAAAGTTCTACCAAGGACTTGCAAGACTTACGGGCTCGGTTTGCCATTAACTTTCGTTTAGACCCCAGCACCATTGTCGATATCCGTCGAAAGCAAGGCACCTTAGCCAACGTTGTTACCAAGATTATTGCCCCCCAAACCCAAGAGTCATTTAAGATTGCGGCGGCTCGCCGGACGGTTGAAGAGGCTATTACCCAGCGAACTAAGCTCAAGGAAGATTTTGATGATGCCCTTGACAGTCGCCTGAAAAAATACGGCATCATCGTGCTAGATACGAGCGTTGTCGATCTGTCATTCTCGGAAGAGTTTGCTCGCGCGGTTGAAGAAAAGCAGATCGCTGAACAAAGCGCCCGTCGAGCCGTATATGTCGCTCAGCAGGCAGAACAAGAAGCCCAGGCAGAAATCAACCGCGCCAAAGGTCGGGCCGAAGCTCAGCGGCTGTTAGCCGAAACCCTCAAAGCTCAAGGGGGTGAGCTGGTACTTGAAAAAGAAGCGATCGAAGCCTGGAAATCAGGGGGTTCCCAGATGCCCAGAGTGTTAGTGATGGGAGACAAAGGTGGCCGGGTACCGTTCATTTTTAATTTAGAACAGGAATAGCGACACTCCCTAAAGGCCATTCTTTCAATCAAGGGGCCGCTTCTATGGAGGCGGCCTCTATTTTTTACTCGGATTTACAGTCAAATTAACGGACATACAGGTGAATAAAGCCGTTTTGATTGCGCTGGATACTGCCGCTCAGACCGTCTTTTTCAAAGGGATAGCGATCGATTTGTCCGGTTCGCACCTGCTCTAACCCGTTTTCAATCGCTCGAGTTGACTGGCCGTTGAGCATTCCTGCCAGCGTCACCCGCATAATTAATCGGTCGTAGGAGGGGGCAAAAACAGCCTCGGTCTGTTGGACATTGCTACCTGCCGCGTCGTAAATATAGGCCACCGTTGCTCGGTTGGGGTCAAGCTCATAGACAGCGGTAGTCGCAGCAGTAGATGCAGACTGTCGAGTCGGTTCGCCTAGGCGATTGGTAATAGCGCTAGCTGCCGTCCCCGGAGCAAAGCCGGGAACCGGGACCACACCGCCATCGCCGGAGGCCGCCGTATCGGGGTTACCGCTATCGCTCAAAATCAGCGGTGGCGATGTTGCTGGCTCTGGCTCTTCGGCTTCGACTATTTCAGTCGGGGCAGGAGCGCTGTCGGTGTCAGGCAAAATATCTTCTAGCTTGGGCAGAGTAACGCTGGGCACGCTGACTTCTGGTGATGTCACCTCTGGCAGCTCCGCTGGCTCGTCTTGAAAACGTTCAACGGCCTGCTGTGCGGCCTCATATAGCCGATAGCCAACAAAGCCTGCCCCTGCCAGCAGTCCTAATAGCATCAGGGATAGCAGGGATTTGAGGCAGCCCGGTCCGGTCTGGGGCCGTTCAGCAGCAGCGGCGCGGTCGTCTAGGTCGTAGCCTGAGGGAGGACTTGGGGCCACTACCTGAGTAGCCTGAGTTGTTGTTGCCCGGTGGCTGTGGCGCCGAGTAGTCTTAGACGATAGCAGCGTTACCCAGGTAGCGATTGACTGGGGCCGCTGGGCTAGCTCTAGGGCCATACCCTGGAGGATGGCCTGCTCAACAGCTGGACTAATTTGGGAATTTAGCTGTCGGGGCGGCGTTAGCGGATGGTGCGATCGCAAAACCGACGCTACCGGCACCTCTCCCGTCACGGCTGAATAAAGAGTGGCCGCTAGACCATAGACATCGGACGCAGCCGAACGTCGTGCCTTTGGCAAATACTGCTCTAGGGGCGCGTAGCCTTCAGAGACCAAATTAGTGTGGGTTTGGGTTTGGCCACTGGCCAGCTCTCGGGCGATACCAAAATCAATCAAGATAGCACTGCCTTGATTGATCATAATGTTTTGAGGCTTGATATCTCGGTGTAGCAGTCCCTGAGCGTGAACCTTTTGCAGCGCGCTGGCAATCTGGCGAATATACTGCAGCGCTGTTTTTTCTGACAGTGGACGATGGGGAAAAATCATTTCCGATAGCGGCTGCCCTGGAATAAAGTCCATGACCAAATAAGGTCGCTGCGCTTCGATAAAAAAGTCGGTCACATTGACAATATTTGGGTGCTGACACTGGGCTAATCGCCGCGCCTCTGCTTGAAACTGCTGCAGCTGCTGGTGTGAGTCACTATCTGGCCAGCGCAGTGTCTTAACGACCACAATCTGATTGAGCGACTGATGGACAGCGCGATAGGTCACCCCAAATCCGCCGCGTCCCAATTCATCTTTGATGACATATTTTCCATTTTGGAGACTGGTGCCCACCAGGTTTGCACTGTTCAACGTATCGCTCCATGCTGTGATGTCATAGCCCAACCTCTAACATAAATTTTTCTCGCTCGCATAATATTGGCGACAGCTAGAAAACTGGGCCACAGTGTTTGAGCACATCAATGCCAGAAAAGAGCCTACCGGGTATTTCAACCGTTTTACTATCTTTGGTTTAGGCTTGTATAAAGTGTCGCAACGACACGCAACCGTTAAACCCCCGATCGGTCATAATCTTTAACAAAGCTTTAGACTTGAACGGATTTGTGCTTTAATGTCCGCTGGGACGAATTTTTTTGGAGTTTGAGTGTTTCGGAGTTCTCTACCCATGAAGTCTGAGCAAAAGCAGCGCCTTCTCGATGCGAAGGAAAATATTAAAGCAGCTCAGCTACTTGCCCACAGTCATTTTTACAATATTGCTATTTCCCGTGCCTACTTCTCTATGCTGTATGTGGCCGAGGCACTGCTTTTAGAAGAGGTAGCCGCCATTCCCACCCAGCATGAAGCGGTCAATAGCCTATTTGCTGAGACATTTTCAGAAGAACGTCCCCTTTTTCAGCCCTACAGAAGCTATTTGGAGCAGGGTTTAGAAGCTCAGCTGCGAGCCGACTACTCTCATACTGAACGATCGACTTTAGTCGCCGCTAAGCAGCATATTAATCGAGCCCAGGCGTTTCTAGATTTAGCCAAACACTACCTCAGCGCTGAGGTAGTAGCCGTAAGCCGTGCTGAAGCGGTCGGTCGAGTCTGAGGTCTGCTACAGGGACTGTTTGCGGCGTTCAGTTAGCTTTAGCAGGGTCTCCGCATGGCTAGCCTTGGTAACCGGATAAAAGTAGGTGAGCACCATCCCTCCTAGAACTAAAACTAGAGGCACCGGTCCCATAAAAAAGCGAATGGCTAGCAGGGCAGATTCAGACTGAGTGCTTGCATCTTGATTAAATCCTGAGGTCTCTAACGCTAGGCTAACCAAGAAGATACCAACGGCCAGTCCTATTTTTTGCAGCAGAGTCATAAAGGCATAAAATGACCCTTCGCTACGCTGCCCGGTTTTAAGTTCGTTTAGCTCAATCACATCTGGCAGGATGGACCACGGCACAACATAGGCCGTGGCCACCCCAAAGCTAGCTAATACACAGAGACCGTACATAGCGCTGAGCTGTCCGGGCTGTAGAAAAAACAGGGCAAGCTGCACGATGGTCCAGACGCCCCCACCTAGGAAGTAAAGTCCTTTTTTGCCGATGCGCTTGGCTAGCAGATTGCACACAAACATCATTAAGATGGCCGTTCCCTGCACCAGCAGTGCTGCTAAAAAGTAATCGTCAGCCCCCATCCAAAAGGTGACATAGAAAGGAATAATGGCCGCTGTAATTTGTAGCGCCAGCCATGAAAATAGGTAAATCCCAACAACAAAGAGAAAAGGCCGGTTGCTAAACACGACTTTGATCTGTTGGAGAAATGAGCTTTCATCCTCTGAGCCAGCTTGGTTTAAGGACTTTCCGCGATAGGCAGCCTGCTGTTGCGAATGGCGAAATGTGCCCAGAACGCACCAGTAGATCGTAATAATTGAAATGCCTCCGCCTAGAGCGCCAAGGATCTGATACTGTCGCCGCAGATCGGGGACAAGCTGACTGACGACTAAACCCAGGGCCAGAATCAAGACGGCTCCTGCTAGGGAAAACGAGAGTCGAAACGAGGTCAGTTCGGTGCGTTCGTCATAGTCTTCGGTCATTTCAGCCGTCAGTGTGGAGTACGGCAGATTTGTTGTGGTGAAAAACACCTGAAAAATAATAGAGACCGCCACGTAATACCAAAACAGGAGGGTTTGATTGGTAAACCCTGGTACCACCCAGTTGAGTAAAAACGTGATACCAAACGGTATGCCTGTCAGGACAATCCATGGATAGCGTCTTCCCCAGCGAGTACGGGTGCGATCGCTAAGCATGCCCACCACCGGATCGTTAACCGCGTCCCAAATTTTGCCAATCAGCAACACCGTGCCAGCCACCAGCGGGTCCAGACCAGCCACGTTGGTCAAAAAAATCAAAAACGAAAACGCCAGCAAATTCGAGGTTAAACCGGCTCCCATATCTCCAGCGCCATAGGCCAGCTTTGTAGACCAGGTCAGTTTGGGGGGGGACGGCGGTTTACCTGACATTTCCATAGGGTTAGTAGCTTAGAACGTTTAGAAACAGTAACGCCAACGTTATATTATTGCCCTATTTGTGTCACCCCTAATTTCCAGGTAGTCATGTCAGTATCTTCTGAGTCCACCGCCAGTTCGCTCACCGATCTATATGTTTCCTGGTCAGACTACTATCAGGCCATCGAAAAATTAGCCGTCGCCGTGCACGAATCAGGCTGGCAATTTAATCAGATCGTCTGTCTTGCCAAAGGGGGGCTGCGCATTGGCGATATCCTATGTCGCATTTACGATCAGCCGTTAGCCATTCTCTCCACATCGTCCTACGGTGGAGAAGGTAACCGAACCCGTGGAGCCATTACGTTTTCCCGAGACTTGAGCATGACAACCACGAATCTCGGCACCCATGTGCTCTTAGTAGATGACTTAGTAGATTCGGGTCAAAGTTTACAGCGCAGCATGCGTTGGCTAGAAAAACGATATGGCTTTTACATCGACGAGATCAAAACAGCCGTACTTTGGTACAAGGACTGTTCGGTCATTCAGCCTGATTACTATGTGAGCTATCTAGACAGTAATCCCTGGATTCATCAACCCTTCGAAAAGTATGAAGAGATGACGATTGATACCCTGGTGCAGTCTAACTCGCGCTAGGCTGGGACATCAGCCTATGTGCACTATCATTTATTCTTTCACGACGACAGCTTTACGTTTAAATTTATACCGCCTTAGCGAGAGTTTATTCGGCATTTCTGCTCTTCGAGATGGTTCTATCGATGAGGAATCGTCAAACAGCATTGGCGACAGCTCGACCCATCTCCTAAATCAGCAACTGCGTTTATTCTTCTCGCTGCCGTTGCATTGAAATAAAAATAATGGTTCAAAGAAATCAGGTCCTGGCTCCATCAATTGCTGTAGTAACGGCACTAGGTTTAATTGGTGCAACATTTGGAATCATCTCGCGCAGTCTTAATCAAGGGTCAACTACCGCTCAATCAGATACAAGTATTCGAGCAGTAGCAACAGCACCGAAATCACCACAGCGTTCTCTAGCCCAGCATACCGCTACGGTGCTCAGCGTCGCGCTGCAGCCTAACGGCGCTCTATTGGCCAGCGGTAGCTATGATCAAACCGTTAAACTATGGGATCTAGCCGCCGGTAAAGTTCAGCGCACGCTCAACCACGCCGGACGGGTCAACAGTGTCATATTTACCCCCGACGGCCGATACTTAATTACCGGCGGCGGCGATGGCGATATTATTCTCTGGAATACTGAGACAGGGGCAGAAGCGCATCGGTTCTCCGGTCGGTCTGGAAGAATTTTGAGTCTGGCCGTCAGCAGTGATGGTTCTCTTTTAGCCAGCGGCGGCAGCGAAGGCACCATTCGTATCTGGAATCTTCAGAAAAGATTGGAAGAGGCCACTCTCTTAGAGTCTGGTGCACCCATCAACGCCATAGCATTTTCTGCTGCTGACGGAGCTGTTGTCAGCGGCGATCAGGACGGTACTATTACCCTATGGGACTTAGACAGCAATGCGTCTGTGCGCGTCTATCGCTCAGGGATCGACCGCATAACCGGCGTAGCCGTTAGTCCTGATGGCCAATACATCGCCAGCAGCAGCTACGATACCAACGTGCAAATTTGGAACCTATCGACAGGAGCTATCGAACAAACCCTCAACGGTCACGATTTTGTGGTGGCCAATGTGGTTTTTAGTCCTGATGGTAAAACATTAGCCAGCAGCAGTTTTGATGAAACTATCAAACTATGGGACTGGCAGCAGGCCGTAGAACGCTGTACCTTACGGGGACATTCCGGCTTTGTCTATGGGCTTGCCTTTGACCAACAAGGAGCGATGCTGGCCAGCGGTGGCTACGATGGATTGGTGAAAACCTGGTCCTTAGAGAATGAAAAGACCGGCTGTTCAGCAAGCTAAGACCTGACCGCTCGAGAGATACGCTGTTTGGAAATTTAGCTATGATGCATCGTCTAGAAACAGGTGATACATCATAGCTGCTCTACAGTCTTGATCTAGCTCTTGGCCAGTCGCTGAGCGTCGTCTAACCAGCCGTCGAATGTACCCTGGTTCTGACGAATCCATTCTTCTGCGTGACGACGAATGTCTTCAGGATTATTCTCTCCATTACGCATACGCTCATTTTGTAGGCTGACATCTACAATCGGAATATTGACCAGCTCAAACCATCGAGCGATGTCCGGATTCTCTTGCAAGAAGTCACGATTTGCCAAAATGTGAATGTGATTAATCTCAAATCCGAGATTCTTACCGTCGATGATAGATGCATTTTGCTGTGGGCCTGTGGGAGGAACATCTAACCACACCACATCTTGATCGGGAACTAGGGCACTACTCACCCATAGCGGGGTCCAAGTAAAGTAAAGTACTGGCTCATCGGCATCGTAGCGCTCAATAATTTTTTCCATAGAGGCGTTGTAGTCATGACTGTCCTGCTCGACTGTGTCACGCAGGTTATGGTCATCTAAATGAGATTCGATGACTTCTCGGCAGGCCCATCCGCGCGGACAGCCCACCAAATTGGCTTTGCCGTTACCGTCGGTATCGAAGAGCTGAGCAATGGCCGGATCTTGAAGATCGGGTAGACCAGTGATACCTTTTTCAGCCGATGTTTTTTTGTCAATCAGATATCCCTGTAGGGCGTCCTCAACCACGGGATCCAATCGTTTGAATGTAGTATGACCGCCGTTTTCTTCAAAGAAATCTTTGTGAATCGGATACCAGTGAACGGCTGTGTAGTCTAAATAATTACGAGCAATGGCTTGATGAATGACGTCATATTCAAGTTCAGAACCGGATACGGGCGTATGACCTAATTTTTCTAGTCCGATGTTGATTATTTCAGTTTGAAAAAGCTCTTCTAAGCTGGCATAGGCCGATCGAATAATCTTATCTGAGCCTACTGATGGTGTATTTGAACCAGCGCTGCAGCCAGACGATAGCAGCAAGGTGCCAAGGGACCCAAGCAAGACAGCCCATCGCTGGATGCGTTGAACAGCGTTCCTGGATGAATCGGACAATAAATATTTCATAGGAATACATATAGAAGCATAGACGTCGATTTTACGTCTGAGCCGGTGGCTGGTCACTGCTTAAAGCCTAATATTCACCTAATCTTGAACTTATGAGCCCATTAATAGAGCTGTTTGAGCAGATGCGATCGCAACAACTACGCTACCCACTGTAAGGTCTGGTGGACCAAGCCAGAGCGGCTTCCCAAATGAGATCGTAGACGGGGTCTTTTATGTCGTAGTAGGCATCGATATCATCAGCGTAGTACTTGGTCAGCTGACGCTTGATCAGTTCAACCGATTTAGCGACATTGGGATGATGCCGGAGATAGTCGCGAAACAACAAGGCGTACTGCTGATTGGGGTTGTTGAGTACTCTTACGTGGATATTAGCTCGGCGCTGGGCGGGGGGCTGGTGAAACAGCTGTTTTTCCCATAGTTGAGAATCGCTGTTGGCACCTAGGGGCACATGGTCGTGGGTAATGTTGTCATAGTGGCGGTAGCCTGCTGCCACTAGTTTCTGGGGTATCTGGGAGGTTAATGCCTCGACGGTGATCTGAATATCGATAATATCTTTGGCTCCTAGACCCGGTACCGACGTTGAGCCGATATGGTCAATCTGTAATGCCAGGGCTCCTAGGAGTTTTGAGAGCGAGGTTTTGATGACCTCAAACTCTTGCGGCCAAGTAGGACTGTAGGACTGAATAACGATTGTCGGGTTGGGATTGTGCATCGAATCTAGATGTGGCGATATGACTAAGCCAAAAATTGACGAATATCATCGGCTAGCTGCGTGCTGGCCTGGTCTGGGGTGATTAGGGCTATTTGCTCGGCGCGGGTGGCCCCTAGACCTAAATCGGCAGCGCGGCGAATCTGCGCCTGACTCCAGATGGACCCGGCAGATACCTCACGGGTAGTGCCAAACTTACGCAGCAGCGCAATACCGACGGCGTCAATGGCGATCCGGTCTGTCCCGGCTAGAATAACACCGGTTTGTACCCGCTGCCCCTGTTCGGGCCCCCCACCGACAAAGGCGTCCACCCCATCAATAACGATGAGCGCAGGGCGGTAGGACCGGTTGACTTCAGCAATCATCAATCGCTGGTTTGCAGAGCGATGCAGCTCTCGCATATAGTCGTGGCCGTCTCCTGGAACATAGCGAGCTACCATGCCGATGGTGTTTTTTAGCGACAGGGTAAAGTGGCCGCCAAAGCGGTGGGTTTTGAGACAGCAGACATTGACAATGGCATCTGCATCTAGCACGGGGCGTGCGATCGCAAATCCCTTTGACCAGTTGGTCCCGGCTGCCGGAAAATAGCGCCAATCGTCTCGACCCAGTTCATCAAAAACGACGGTATCAAATCCATAGCGCTGAGCCAAGGAAAAGACCTGCATCTGCGTCATGGCTCTACGGGTTTCAGCCATGCCTGAGCGATCGCCGACGGTGATGGTGCTCGCTCCATCCGCCTGGATTGTTTGAACCAGGGTCTCTAAAATCACCGGATCGGTGGCCGCAGGAGCCGGATCGCCCGTGTTGTAGTTGGGTTTAATAAAAACTCGTTTTCCGCTAAAGCTAGCAGGCTGAAGCAGCTCAACGGCCCGACGCACGCCGCTGGCCCGGTCGGTGGTTTTAACCAACACAACCCGGTGAGGACTGGCCGCGGCGATAGAATTGCTTAGGGCTGGCTGCTCCGTTGGCAGAGCCAGCTGCTCGATCGGGCTACTAGCGCCAACATTTTTGAGGGCAGCTGGTAACACCGCTGCCCCGGTTAAAAGACCTAGATACTTGAGTAACCCGCGACGTGAGGGCGATTTAGAATTTTGAAAAGACATAACGGGCTGGTCTCGCGTTATCGATATCCTCAATTGTGCGCAGCCTAAATGAGAATGACCTGAGGGATACCGTTACTCTAGTTTTAGACGTCTCTCCTATCGTTGTTACGTAGATTTACACGTTTCTAAGTCCTATTCTGGCTGCATTCTAGACATCTTATGCGCAGATCTGCGTAGGCATTGTCGGGAAAGCGTGCGATCGCGGCTGTATAAAAAAACATCAGCGCTACTGTTCCCAGCCTGCCTGGGGGGTGCTGAGCGATTTGTGCTCGTTGCTAACAACCTACCTGCTACTTAGAATAAGGAGCCTACCATGCCACAGCTCACCCTATCTGGACGAATTCGCGACTTTAAAGATAGCCATCCTGATTTTGAGCATGTAATTGCCCCCGAGAAAAATATTGTTGAGCCTGTACTTGGGTCAGACCAAAAGCCTCTGTATAAAGGGGGAGAGGGCAAAACTACAACCAATAAAGAGAATTTTAACCAGTGGTTTCGCGATATTGAAAATGTTAATCAAGGTAAGCGTTTTGATATTGTCCTAGAAGACAACGACAACGATGGCGTCTTTACCTACGATAATCCTGAATTCTTTCCCATTGATGGTGAACTGTTTGGTAACGAAGACCGTAAGCACAACTATCATTTTACCTATGAGGTTCACTCTGAATTTACCTATCAGGGCCATGAGAAATTTACCTTCTCAGGAGATGATGACCTGTGGATCTTTATCGATGGCAAACTAGTTATCGACCTGGGCGGCGTCCATGGAGTGCTTACAGACACCATCGATCTAAAAATTGCCGACGGTGACAATACCTTTAATGCGACCCTGGCATCCGGTGAAACGTTGGTTTTAGAACGGGGTAAAAACTACTCCTTTGATCTGTTTTTTGCCGAGCGTCACACCACAAAGTCTCATTTTCGGATCGATACTTCGCTACTGTTAAAACCCGCTCCGGTCATCTGTATTAAAGCGGTCGATCCTCAAGCGACTGAGCCCGTCAAAGGTGAGATTTGTACCGATACAGGAAAGCTGCTCATTTGTGCCGAGGAGCCCGTTATGGAAGACACGGTGGTATGCTACACCGTCGGCGGTACCGCCACAGAAGGAAAAGACTACAAATCACTAGAGCGTAGCGTTACACTCTTAGACGGTGAGAAAGAGGCATGTATCGAGGTAACGCCTTTAGCTGACGAGGTCATTTGTGAGGGTGATGAAACGGTTGTGGTCACTCTAAAGCCTGGAGAAAATTACGACCTGGGCGACTGTCAGGTTGCGAAGGTCAAGATTGCTGAACCGCCCCCAGCCCCCACCAAGAAGCCAAACTACTTGGTGATATGTCTGATCTTAATCTTTTTGCTCATCTGTGGAGGCTGGCTGTTCCTACATTAACCTGATGGGGTCTTGAGGACATAGGCCCGCTCAAGCCTAAAAACTGGAGCCTTGTCGTCAGACAAACTCCAGTTTTGACACCTTGTCTACAGATTTCCCTCCCCTTACCGCTAAAAGAGGGCTGGGACCTGTACTACTGGGCTATGTAAAACGATAGAACAGATAAGCATCTCTAAAGTCTTGTTCATCAACAACGTGACGAATGATATTTCGCTCTAACATTCGCTGTCCAATGCGTTCAGCTTCTCTTAGGGTTAGATCAAAATTACTCATCAGCCATTGAACGGCTTCGGAGCCCACAAAGCACCTCGAATAAATCTTAAGATTATACAGGCGGTCTTTGATGACAACTCCATTGGTCTTCTGCATCTGAACAGCAAGTTTCTTCAGATCCTCCGGCAGCACATAGGCCGCCACCGCAAGGTCCCCATCGACCCAGCTGATGTCACCTGCTAGCACCGACTGCGCTAACGTTTGATAATCATACTGAGGGTAGCGGTTTTGCCAGGCTAAGACCAGTGCTTCAGCCTGGTGATACGGAATCTCTAGGTTTAAATATAGGGTGGCAACCACTTCGACTTTTAGCATAAAATTAAATCTCTTTAAAGTAAGAAATCCATAGAAAATTTGCTATTGCTGATTTAGGGAATGCACCGGTCTGTTGGAAATTCTACATACCAGCATCTTGCAAATAAAATTATCCCAAGGATCGGCAATGCCAAAGAATCTTTCAATGACAGGCTCGTGCAGCTGAAGCTGGTTAATTCTTGGCTTAACACCCACGTGATTACGAAGATATCAACAGCGTCTGAGGGCTATCTGAGCAAACACTGAAGGCGACTTAAGCTGATGCTAAAAACGTCTAAGTTTTTAGGCAGAACCTATGCCAAAACTTATGGCTACGATTTTTCCTGTCTCCTGCTACCTTAGACATTGATAGTTTTAGTCCCACAAGTGTCTGATATTCTGCAGAAAACATTTCTAGGTAATACCGTGGCCGCCTATGGTATTGCCCTACTTAGTATCGGTGTGGGAGTTGCGATCGCACATCTCCTCAAACGTATCCTGCTCCGCCGTCTCAAACACTGGGCCAACCGTACCACCACTACGCTAGATGACCAGCTTGTCCATCTGATAGAGCGCCCCACCCTATGGCTGCTCTATTTGGGCTCCTGCTATGTCAGCTTGCAGAGCCTGACGCTTTATCCCACGGTGGCTCAGCTGCTGAGGGCAATGGGAGTCATCTTTGCTACCCTGCTTCTGGTACAGCTGGTAGGCTCAGTGGCTGAATACAGCCTCCGCATCTATGGCTATATCCATCGCGATCAGCCCAATATGCGCCAAAGCCTCAATGCCCTGATTCCAGCGGTAAGAGTAGTGCTGTGGGCCATAGGTATTGTCTTCGTACTAGATAACCTGGGCTTTGATATTTCGGCTGTAGTCACTGGTCTAGGTATCGGAGGTGTCGCTCTTGCATTGGCTTCCCAAGGGATTTTGCAAGATCTGTTTAGCTATTTTTCAATTCTGTTGGATCGTCCCTTTGAGATTGGGGACTTTATCGTGGTCGGTGATATGGCCGGAACTGTAGACCAGGTGGGGATCAAAACCACTCGCCTCAGCAGTTTAGATGGGGAACAGCTCATTCTGGCCAACACTGACCTGACCGCCTCACGTATTCAGAACTTTCAGCGCATGGCCCAACGGCGTATTGCTTTTAATTTGGCGGTAGCCTATGAAACTCACACAGATCAGCTAGAAAAAATCCCAGAGATCATCCGGCATGCGCTTGAAGAGATTCCTCAAGTCACGTTTGACCGAGCCCATTTTGCCAGCTTTGGTGACTTTAGCCTCGATTACGAAGTTGTCTATTTGGTGGAGACAAATGACTATACCGTTTACCGCGATGCCCAGCAACAGATCAATCTGACCATTAAGGAACAATTTGAAAAGGCCGGTATTGTGTTTGCCTATCCTACCCAGCTGGTATACCTCCGTTCGTCAGCGTCTGATCAAATTAATCCAACACATCAAAATAATTAAATATGTGGATGAAACTACAAAATACAGGACTCAGTCATCATTTTTACTATCGCTATGTCAGTAGGAATTTGAACTTTTAAGTAGGTAGCCAAAAGTAAATATAGCTGCGACTTGCTAGTATAAGCATCTGCA
>ERZ1740072.193-NODE-193-length-27006-cov-4.972951_pt1 | contig 27006 bp, 25 predicted proteins | sample MGYA00581733_ERZ1740072 | MGnify/ENA primary metagenome ERZ1740072 (study PRJEB43018, sample SAMN04849741) | marine metagenome | isolation source: floating plastic debris | place: Pacific Ocean | collected 2008-08-30 | study: EMG produced TPA metagenomics assembly...
CCTCAACCATCCGATTACAAGTCGGGCGCTCTGCCAATTGAGCTACTCCAGCAAGATATAGAAGATTCAATCTTACAAAAAAAACTCAATTAGACTCAAGAGTCTTTATCCAAATCCTGCTTGTTTGGGTCTACTTCTGCTTTTTTTGATGGCTTTTCAGCCTCTTTTTGTTCTACTGGTTTAGGCAAGGGACTAGACTGAGTAGAAGTAGCAGGCATAGCCGTAATTTTTCTTGTAGAAAGAGGGCGCGGGGGTTCTACGCGTTTATGAAATAATTGCGTCAAACCAGAAGAGGTGCTGGCGCTTGCCTTGGTCGCTAAAAATTTATTTGCGATCATGTTTTTTTCGCAGCACTTTTTAAATTTTTTGTTCGATCCACAAGGGCAAGGATCGTTTCTACCTACTTTTTTTTTCACGTTTCTATTCCTTTTCTCAAAATAGTTTAACATGAGTCTTTGCCTATTGTCTATTCTAACTTGACATTTCCCAGCCAGTCCCCCTAACCTAGAAGGCATGTTTACTCCCCCAACCCCGCCGTGGACTCAACTAGGATCTCGTATCGAAAGCAAAGTGAGAAAAGCGCTTTTCTCTTTTTCTATGCTGCAAGGCGCAGATAAACTAGCTGTCGCTTTGAGTGGAGGAAAAGACAGTTTAACGCTTTTGTTTATGCTAAAAGCCATTTTAGGTAGAGGCTTGCCCAATCCCCCTTTAGTTGCTATCCATGTAGATGGAGCGTTTTCCTGTGGAGCGAGTTTAGAAAAGCAGTTTCTCACCTCTATTTGTCAGAAGATGGATATTCCACTTGTGATCCGCTCTTCTGAGAAAAAAAATCACCCACTGCAGTGCTACAGCTGCGCAAGAGAAAGAAGAAAAATACTATTTCAGGCGGCAAAAGAAATGGGCTGCTCACACATCGCTTTTGGTCATCATAAAGATGATGCCGCAGCTACTCTTTTATTAAATCTTTTACATAAAGCAGAGTTTGCCTCCATGATGCCAAAGGTGCATATGGAACGTTATGGAGTGACGATTTTACGCCCCTTATTTTATGTAGAAGAAGAAGAAATCAAGCGATTTGCTCAAATGCATCAATTCCAAAGAATCTCTTGTAAATGTCCCGTAGGACAGCGCTCCAAAAGAAAGGCAAGTCGTGATATCATCACGTTTATGGAAAGACATTTTCCCCATGCTAAAACCAATCTATTTCAAGCGGGAGAAGAATTTGGATCAAAAAAAGCTCTTACTCCTTAATCTAACCGGTATCTATGTATATTGAAGTGATCACATTTATTGGGTATTTCACCTGCCTTCTCACGTTTACGCTTTTGTATAACAAAGCGCAAACGTCTAATTTAGACTACGTCATGGGAAACCGGTCGCTAAATTTTTGGCTGACCGCTCTTTCGGCTCATGCAAGCGATATGAGCTCTTGGCTATTTTTAGCATACCCTGCTTTACTGTTTACCACGGGCGCTAAAGGCGCCTGGGCAGGTATTGGCCTCGTTTTTTGTATGCTACTCAACTGGCAGTTTATCGCTCCTAAAATCCGGACCGTAACAGAAGAGCTTTCGACCGTTACTTTGAGCAGCTACTTTGAAAAGCGTTTTCAAGATAGATCAGGCCTTTTACGAAAAGCATCTGCCTTAAGCTCGTTTATCTTTTACTGCATTTACATTGCAGCAGGCTTAGTAGGCCTTGGCGTCCTTAGTGAATCTTTATTTAGCATCAACTACTTCATTGGGATTTCGGTAGGTTTATCAATTGTGATGATCTATGTGTTTATGGGCGGATACAAGGCGATTGCTTGGGTAGACCTAATCCAAGGTTTTTTTCTTTTAGGGGTCATTCTTTTCATACCTAGCTTACTGTGGATGCATATGGGAGGCTTTAAAGCTCTTGATGCTGCGGCAAAAATGAAAGGAGTATCGCTTTCTTTACTCCCCTCTTTTACGCCCGCAAGCTTATGGAGCAGTTTTGCCCTGAAATTTGGATGGGGTTTAGGCTACTTCGGCCAGCCTCATATCATCACGAAATTCATGGGAATAAAAGATGTAAAAGAAATCGCTAAGTCGAAGTATGTGGGCATTTCATGGCAAACCCTTGCCCTTGGCGGGGCTAGCATGATTGGTATCTTAGGCATCGCTTTTTTCCCCGCAGGTTTGGCTGATCCAGAAACGTTGATTTTATCTGTTGTGAAAGAGTTTTTATCTCCCTTTTTTGGAGCTCTTGTCCTCTGTGCAATTTTAGCTGCCACAACAAATGTTATGGCGGCGCAAATTTTAGTTGTAGCCACAAGCATCACAGAAGATTTTTACAAGCACCTATTTTCTACGCCACCGACAAGTAAAGAGGAGCTTCGCGCATCAAGAACGTCTGTTGTGGTGGTTTCTTTGCTTGCTTTTATCATTGCATTTTTAAAACCAAGCTCGATCTATCAGCTTGTTTTTTACGCATGGTCTGGCCTTGGAGGCACATTTGGCCCTCTACTACTTTGCTGTCTTCATACCAAATGGATCACAAGACAGGCGGGCTTAGTAGGCATCATTTCTGGCGCTTTCATCGGAGCATTTTGGCCGTATTTTGCAAAGGTGTGGAACTGGGATATTCCCGCGCTTTTTGTGGTATTCATTGTCAGTACACTTGCGATGTATATCGTTTCTCTCTACACAAAAACCCCCTCAAAACAAACAGGATAACCTTGGTATATTTATGCATATCTTACTTGTCAATGATGATGGAATCAAAGCATCGGGCCTTCGCAGTCTTTACAAAGCCCTTAAAGATCAATATCAGCTAACCGTTGTAGCCCCCTTATATCAAAAATCTGGATCGGGACTAGCCACCACCTTTACAAAGCCGCTACAAATTATGGAGGATACCTACTTTGATGGCGCAAAAGTCTACACGGTGAACGGCACGCCATCTGACTGCGTAAAACTTGCTTTAATCAGCCTTTTTCCTGAAAAAAAACCAGATCTAATTGTATCTGGTATCAACCACGGGTCGAATGCGGGAAAAACAGTGCTTTATAGCGGAACGGTTGGAGGGGTGATTGAAGGGCTATTTAGAAATAATATCCCAGGTATTGCGTTTTCAGCATGTGATTATGATAGCCCTGACTACACAGAATATGAACCTTTCATCGCGCCTATTGTTGATTATGCCATCAAACACCCTGCCCCCAAAGGCTCTTTATTTAACGTAAATCTCCCGAAAAAAAAGCTATTTCCCATCAAGGGGATTCGCCTGGCAAAACAAGGTAAAAGCTTTTGGACCGATGCGCATGATAGGCGGATTCATCCCGAAGGCAATCCCTATTACTGGCTAGGCGGCACTTGGAGTGACCATGAAGAAGATGATGAAAGCGATGTGTATTTACTAGAACAAGGCTACATCAGCATGGCGCCTATCCATGTAGAAGATCTTACCGATCATGCCCACTTAAAGACGCAACAAGAGGCGTTCAATAAACACTTTAACGACTATCCCATCTGAAATGGCCTTCGCAATCTGCAACTACTGTAACAAAAAGACTTTACTCCATTTTTTGATAGCCCAAAAACTGGAATTTTTATATCCTTGTGTTTCGTTTGATTGCAGTATGTTTCTTTAAGAGGCATCATCAATATAAAACGGGCGTATAGCTCAGTGGTAGAGCACCTGTCTTACACACAGGCGGTCATAGGTTCGAATCCTTTTGCGCCCATCGGAATTTTGCGGGAGTAGTTCAACTGGTTAGAGCACCGCCCTGTCACGGCGGAAGTTGCGGGTTCGAGTCCCGTCTCTCGCGTTTTTACTTGGAGTTTCTTAAGTCTATGAAGCATGCCCCTCCCAAATCCGTTCAGCAAATCATCATCAGTTATGCATGGATGGCCATTGGGGCGTTTTTAGCAGCTCTTTCTATCCAAGTATTTCTATTTCCTAATCGCTTAATCGATGGGGGCGTGATCGGTATTTCTTTGATCTGCGCAAGGCTGTTTGGAGCGCCTTACCTTCCCTTATTCCTCATCGCTTTTAACCTCCCTTTTGTTTATCTTGCGTATAAATTCATCCGCAGATCTTTTGTTATTTCGATGACAATTGCTATTTTGATGTTTGCAGGGTTTTTAGCTATCCTAGAAGATCTCCCCTCTTTTGACGCCGATATATTAGAGGTCATCGTATTTGGTGGAGCGATATTAGGCTTAGGCATAGGCATGATCATCCGCAATGGGGGATGCACCGATGGTACAGAAATTTTAGCGATCATTATCAATCGAAAAAGGGGCTTTACCGTAGGGCAAGTGGTACTTTTTGCCAATATTTTCATTTTCTCTGCCTATGGACTGATTTTTCTAGATTGGCATGCAGCTCTTCGATCGATGATGACCTATATCGTCGCATTTAAAATGATCGATATCGTCATCGCGGGCTTAGAAGAGTTGAAATCTGTATTGATCATGTCCTCAAAACCTGCGGAGATTCAAGCTCTTATCATGCATGAACTCGGCCTTGGCCTGACAGTTATCAAAAGTAAGGGGGGCTTTTCAGGAGAAAACCGGGACCTTTTACTTGTCATTGTAGATCGTTTGGATTTAGCTGGTTTGAAAGAAATCGTTCTTCGAGAAGATCCAAGCGCTTTTTTAGCGATTGAAAACCTACATGAAGTAGCTTATGGAAGGTCGAATAAAAAAGTGGCAAAAAAACGAAAGTCGACAAAAAAACGGGCGCAGAAAAAAAAGGCCGTTTCTACAAGCTAATTCTTATCTAGCTCTCATTATACTAAGCTAAATAAATACTTGCCGTAAGAGTTATTATATTTTCTTGCCCTATCTTTTAAGGCATCTACTGTAATATACCCTTTTTCATACGCTATTTCTTCTATACAACCGATTTGCAGACCTTGGCGCTCTTGCATCGTTTTGACAAAAAAACTCGCTTCTAATAAAGCGCTAGGTGTTCCTGCATCAAGCCAAGCAAATCCTTTAGGCAGCACCTGACAAAACAGCTTCTTTTTTTGGAGATACATCTGATGTAAATCGGTAATTTCCAACTCCCCTCTTTTTGAAGGTTGCAGCATTTTTGCATAGGAAGTAGCATGTGCATCGTAAAAATAGATGCCAGGAATCGCATAGGGAGAAAGCGGTTTTATCGGTTTTTCCTCAACAGCGATGACTAGGCCGTCTTTTGTCAAATCTACAACGCCATAACGGGAAGGGTCTTGCATGCGGTACCCAAAAATAAACGCCCCTTCTTTTTCACTTGCAAGGGAGCTCACTTGACCTAATATACTATGCAGCCCATCACCATAAAGTAGATTATCCCCTAAAATGAGTGCAATAGGACTATTGTCGATAAATTTTTCTGCTAAAGTGAATACTTCGGCAATACCTTTAGGCTCTTTTTGTTCTTGATACGAAAGCGAAATACCCAAGTCCTCTCCAGTACCTAATAGCGCTTGAAAACGGGGCAAATCTACGGGAGTAGATACAAGTAAAATGTCCCGGATACCTGCAAGAAGTAACGTAGACAAGGGATAATAAACCATGGGCTTATCAAAAACAGGCAAAAGCTGTTTGCTTGTGGCAAGTGTTGCAGGATGCAACCTAGAGCCTGTCCCTCCTGCTAAAATGATGCCTTTCATATGCTTACTTATCATCTACAAGAAAGGTACAACCATTTTGAATCAGGTGATCGACAAAATCTAGCGTGTATTTACCGCTTAAAAACTCAGAATTTTGCGTCATAAAAAGGTGAAAGGCAATGGTTGTATGCACTCCTTCAATATGAAATTCTTTGAGGGCTCTTCGTAAAATAGCAATAGCGTCTTCTCGATCTTTCCCCCGGACAATAAGCTTTGCAATCATAGAATCGTAGTATGGAGGAACCACACATCCGCTATAACAAGCGCTGTCGATGCGCACATGAGGGCCGCCTGGTGGGATATAATAAGAAAGTTTTCCAGGTGAAGGAGAAAAGTGATTTGCTGGATTTTCCGCATTAATGCGGCATTCAATAACGTGTCCATGCAAAAGAACATCTTTTTGCTTAACACTGAGTTTTTCACCTCGGGCAATACGGATTTGTTCCTTTACAAGGTCTATGCCAGAAAGCTCTTCTGATACCGTATGCTCTACCTGAATACGGGTATTTACCTCCATAAAATAAAATCTACCGGCATCATCGAGTAAAAACTCGACTGTGCCCGCTGAAAAGTAGCCAGCCGCTTTGATAATATTGATAGCAGCTACTCCCATTTTTTTCCGGAGAGAGGGAGATAAAACAGGACTTGGGGCTTCTTCAATCAGCTTTTGCCGCCTTCTTTGGATGGTGCAATCTCTTTCTCCTAGATGGATGTATTGACCATACTTATCACCCAAAACTTGGATTTCAATATGCCGAGGATTTTGGATCATCTTTTCTAAATACACATCGGGGCTAGTAAAACTTGACTCAGCCTCCGCCCTGGCAGCTACGAATTTTTTTACGAAGTCTTCTTCGTTATTTGCGATGCGGATCCCTTTACCTCCACCTCCTGCTGCTGCTTTAATGAATACAGGAAATCCTAAGCGGCTCGCCTCTTTAAGAGCAAAGTCGACATCTTCTACAATACCATTAGAACCAGGAATTGTGGGACATTTCACCGACTGGGCAAGAGATTTTGCAGCGGCTTTATCGCCTAAAAGGGCAATGCTTTTTGAAGAAGGTCCAATAAACTGCACCCCACAGCTTTCACAAATGGAAGCAAAATTGGCATTTTCACTTAAAAAGCCGTAACCAGGATGCAGGCCATCTGCTCCTGTGATTTCACAAGCAGAGAGTATACGAGGGATTTGCAGGTAAGATTTTGCAGAAGGCGCTTCACCGATACAAATCGCTTCTTTGGCCAAGTGCACATGCAAAGATTCTGCATCAGCTTCAGAATAGACGGCGACTGTAGAGATGCCCATCTCATGGCACGCGCGGATGATGCGAACAGCAATCTCCCCACGATTTGCGATCAATACTTTTTTCATGAATTATGCAATCCGAAAAAGCCTTGTGCCAAAAGCGACAGGCTGCGCATTTTCTAAGAAAATTTCTTTGATGATCCCCGCTCTACCTGCTTTTACTTCGTTCATCACTTTCATCGCTTCAACAATACAGACAACAGTATCTGCTTTTACATGGTCTCCTACGCGTACAAAAGGAGGTTGATCAGGCGAAGGGGAAGAGTAAAACGTTCCTACCATAGGACAGGTCAGGTAGTTTTCTTCTTTATCTGCAGGTTTTTCAGTGATTTTTTTCGCGATCTCCACTTCATGGTCTTTATGATGATGCGAGGTAGAAATAGTATTAGCTACATCGGGATGGGTTTCTAACTCAATAGAAAATTTTTCTTCTTTTAAAGATAACCGGGAAATACCGTGGTCTTTTAAGATTTCGATCAACGCTTTGATTTCTTCTAGTTTCAAGCTAACCTCCTACACCCGTTGAATGTATTCATGTTCTTCTGTATCTACTTTGATGATATCACCTGTTTCGATAAATAAAGGCACACGAATTTTCGCCCCTGTTTCTAGCGTAGCTTCTTTCGTGTTGTTAGATACAGCGGCTGGATCTGTGGTATCTACATCTGCTTTTACAATCATTAATTCTAAAAATTGAGGCAACTCCACGCCAAATACTGCATCGCCATAAAAGGTTGCCTTGACTTTGATACCTTCTTTTAAGTAGTCAATTTTCTCCGCTAAAATTTCGCCAGAAACTAGCACCTGTTCTAAATTATCTAAATTGAGAAAAAGTTAGTGTATGACTTCTGGATAAAGGTACTCTAAGTCGTGTTACACTAAAGCTGCTTCATCTACTTCTTGACCTACCTTAAAGTTTCTTTCGCTGAGCTCGTCGTTGATTAAATTGCGCAGCTTTGTCTTGATAAAAGGAACCCCTTTAGCGACCGTGACTTTGATACTGGACTCGACGCGGTACACAACTCCGTCTACCTTCAACGTCATTCCAGGCGTGAGTTGATTACTCATCATAAATTATACTCTTCCTTCGATCATGGGTACTATAGGTAGCATCTCTTTTAGCTCGGAGATTTGAAAATCTACGCAGGGATTTTGAGAAGGTATAACGCCTCTTCCCCAGCGCATATGCACCGTCCAAAGACCTAATTTTTTTGCCGGCAAAAGGTCGCCTTCAACTTGATCTCCAACCATGACAGCTGTGGACGGATTTTCGTTTAAAATCTTTTGATAAAAAAGACCCTTGTTACCAACATTGTCTATTAATATCTTACAAAAAATAGCCGTATCTATGCCAGCTTTTTCCAGTTTTTGATGCTGGAGATAGTCATATCCTTTAGAAACAATATACAAAGGATAAGACGAAAGCGCTTGCAGCGTTTCTACAGCAAAGGGTGTGGTGCGCACGGGAGTATCTGGCGCTAAATCATCTTTGTAAAGGGCGTCTAAAGCAAAGGTAAGGTGGGATAAGGGGAGATGATGCTTTTGGAAAAAAGCTTGCAATGCCTCCTTGCTAGTACGGGCTTTTTTCTGGAAAAAAGCCATCTCTTGGCTTGCCGTTTCTAGATCAGTAACAAGCCCTTTTTCTACGAGCTTTTGTAGCGCCTTTTGCACCCGATAAGGCGTAATAGTTGCCGATGTATCGACTAGCGTATCATCGATATCAAAGATGAACAACAACTTGCATAATCTCCGAGGCTAATTTTTGCGGATCATGGCGGATCAAACTCCGCTTTTGGAGGAAATCATTTTTCTTTACCTCGGCTAATTTACCCAAAAGATCCGCTCCAATAACTCTGGGGTCTTGCCTCATATCGTTTTCCACAAGCTCCCCTTCTTCTGCATAACGGTTGATCAAGTCTTTAGGAGGCCTGCCGCTATTGACTAGAAGGTAATCAAAAAAATCTTTCGCTGTAAAACGGGTTAATTCACCTAAATAATCGCTTACTTTATAACCTGTTGTTTGCCCTTTTCGATTCATTAAATTCACAATAAAAAGCTTTTTTGCTTTGGAGCGGCTAAGCGCCTCTACAACTCCATCCACTAAGACATTCGGAATCACAGAGGTATGCCAGCCGCCCGGTCCAATCACAATTAAATCAGCCTCTGTAATAGCGTCGACCACTATGGGATTCACCTCAGGATGGGGATCGAGATAGATTTTCTGATAACCTTGGTCGATTTTTTCAGAGAGATAAATAGTTTTTTCCCCCTCTAAAATTTCTTTGGATTGCAAAAGCATCTTCAGTCGGACTTGCCGGATAGTCACGGGAAGAACAGTACCCTTGATAGATAAGATTTTTCCCGCCTCTTCCACAGCTTTTTCAAAACTACCTGTAACTTTTTCCAAAGCAGATAAAAGAAGGTTACCAAAACTATGGCCATCAAGATTACCATGTTCAAATCGGTAGTCCATTAACAAGCGAAGAAGCCTGCTGGAGCTCGCGAGAGCAATCAAGCACTGACGCACATCGCCTGGAGGCAGCACGCCTAATTCATCGCGTAAAATCCCCGTACTTCCCCCATCATCTGCCATAGAAACAACAGCTGTCAAAGAAACGGGATACTTTTTTAAGCCTCGAAGAACGGTGAAATTTCCCGTTCCACCTCCTATAACTACGATTTTTTTCGGGGGATATTTATTCATCTTTGAGGGCAAGAATCGTAGATTGTAAATCTTTTTGTTGGAAAAGATATGTGCCTACCACAAGAACATTTGCCCCCGCTTTTTTTGCCATAGGAGCTGTGGTATTGTTAACGCCTCCATCTACTTCAAGCCATGTATCTTGTTTTCGAACCTGGATTTCTTGATGTAAATCTTCAATTTTTTCCAACACCTCTGGGATAAACGCTTGTCCACCAAATCCTGGATTTACGCTCATCGCTAAAAGAGTATCGGCCTTACCGATATACGGCATCACTAATGAAGATGAAGTAGACGGATTAAACGCAAGGCCTGCTCGCACATTGCATGTGCGGATGTAGCGAAGAATTTCCTCGACTTCTTCTGTAGCTTCTATATGGAAGGTGATCTGATCTGCGCCTGATTCAACAAGTTTTTCAATTAAATCAAACGGATTATACACCATGATGTGAACATCTAAAAAAAGAGATGTTGCCCGGTTAACTGCAGCTAAAGCTTTAGGTCCAAGTGTAAGATTTGGGACAAAGTGGCCATCCATAATATCCATATGAATTCCATCTGCGCCCGCATCTTCTAGACGCTTTGCTTCATCAGCAAGCCTGCCAAAATCGGCAGCAAATAAGGAAGGAAAAACTTTTATACGCGGTTTCATAAACGAAATAGAGGTGAAAATTTGCATTAAATTTTAGCGAAAAACCCGATTCTTAAGCAATAGAATACACACAGACCAAACGTCTTTTTTTAAGAACGCGTCCCAAAAACTTTTTCACAACACTGCTTTAAGCGTCGTTTTTTTCCTTCATCTTCTCCAATGAAAAGAAACCCAAAGCAGTGATCTACCGAAAAGGAAAACAGCTCGCAAGAAGCATACCGGAGTTTTTGCATCAGCTGTACTAAGCGCTTTTTCTGCCCAAGTGTCCGTTCTTTACAAAGAATCAACATCCGTTTTTCGTCTATTTTTATGCTACAATCTATTGCAGCATCTTTTTTCTTCAGATAATCGGTTACTTGCAAATATAAAAACTTCAACATTTGACAAGAAAGTAAACTGCGCATTTCACTTGGTTGAATTGAGAAAAACAGCTTTTCCATGAAAAAATGGCGCCCTGAATGCTCTTTTCCTAAACACCGTTTCCACTGCTCGATTAGCTCTGCCTGCTTTTTCATCATCCCACCGTTGTAGTCGCGAATATCGCCAAAGATAGCGCCGAGCTTTTGCACAAGATGCTCTCTTGCAAGGTATAAATCGACAAAATGGTTGTCTTGTAGAAATGGCTTAGAAGGCATCTGCACAGAAAAAACGTACGCATCTTTTGTGTATTTCCTGCGCATAGTCCCCATTTTTTTTGACCGCTCAATCTGCCAGGACCAGGCTTTAGGCAGTTTTTGTAAATAAAATTGCATCTCTTTTTTTCCCGGCTGTACGATCCAGGAAAAGATCACGGTAAAGTGGAGTAGCCCCTTTTCTTGTGTATTAAAGTTGATGATCATTTGGGGAATATCTTGCACATAACGCAGCTGATTGGATAACGTCATAATGTTGCGAAGCACTTCTTCTTCATTTCGGGGCATGAAAATAGGGTTGGTCAAAAACTCAATCCGACTGGATAAGAGACTCGGCAGTTTACTGCGAAGCGCCTGAATTTCTGACAAACTCAACTCTTTTGCCTCTTTTTTCATCACCTCGATATATACTGTTTGCATCGAAGAGCTCGGATCTTTTTCCAACAAAAATGAATCTTCTACCATGCGTAAAAACGGGTGCACCTTTTGGATTGCGCCCATAAGATGCGACTCTTCAAAAACTTCTCTTTCTTGAAGAAAGTTGAATCCAACTAAGAGCCCGAGTACAGATGGTGGTTTTTTTTCGCTTCGATCTTCTAACTTTGCCTTAATCAGCTTCACCATGATATGCCTTTCAGAAGGAGAGGCTGCAATTTTTTTTTCCAGAGTTTTTCTAATGATGTGAGAAATAGAAATGATCCGGCTAATATGATGGTAACCGCGTCTACTTTTGAACTCATCTTTCGATATAACTAAAAATCTTTGCATATGAGAAAAAATGCTTTTATCGTAGTTATCTGTGCGCGCTTTCATTAAAGAGCCGATCTTTTTTTGGATCATCTCTGTTTTTTTATCAGGGGAAAGATCTTTGAATTCTAAAATGCGATTGGCGTAGTAAGGCGATCTTGCCCCGAGACGCACTTCACTATCAACTCTGTTTTTATGCTTATCGAAATCAACTAGATCCTCTTCACTAAGCTCAATAGTTATCTGCGCTAGAGTACAAAGAGGAGAGTCTCCCTTAGAAAAACGAAAATCAGAAGAAAAAAAGTAACTCGCATCGAGCCTTTTATTTGGCACAAGCCAGCGGGTAATCATATCGTAGAAAAAGTGGGAAACGCCTACTCTGTGCTTCGCTAGAAAAGAAATGGAAAGCCTACGCGAAGAAATCCTATCCCAGTGAAGCGCTGGAAGCGCCTCTTCTAAAGCTTGGTCGATTTCTCCCTTTTCTCGGTTACATAACTTTTGAAAAAGCCCTTTTGAAAGAATTTTCTCCACCCCGTCTTGAATGGTCTCTAAAGAGCGCTCAAAGCATTTTGTATCTGAATGAGAAAGTACAATTTTTGGCGTTAGTTTTGCCGTCATACCCCCGAAAATACCTCCTTTACCTCTTGTTGAAAAAGCGCTTCATAACCTTGCCCTTTTGTCTTACTAAAAGACGGATTAGGCAGCTCTTCATGATCAATACTAGAAAACCCAATCGTTGTTCCTTCATCTGAATCGACACTTTGCTTATAAGAAAGAACGCGAAGACAAATACCTGCCTTAGCAGCAAGATCAATGGCTCTTTCATGCAAAATGCAAGATCCTTTTTGCACGATAGCTCTCGCCTCTTCATAAGAAAGATGTTCATGAAATTTTGCAGAGGGATCCATTTTAGGATCTGTAGAAAACACCCCCTTCACATCTTTAAAAAACTCGACTTTTTGCGCCTGCAAAGCGGCGGCCAAAGCAACAGCTGTTGTGTCGGAGCCGCCCCGACCAAGAGTTGTAATTCCTCCGTCTAAACCCACTCCTTGAAACCCTGCTACAATCACCACTTTTCCCTGACGAAGAGGAGCAAAAAGACGAAAAGGGCGCACATCTAAAATCCGCGCATCGGCATGTTTTGCAGAAGTGACAATACCTACTTGACTTCCTGTAAAGCTAAGAGCATCAAATCCTTTGCGTTTTAACGCCATGGCTAAAAGAGCGCTACTCATTCTTTCCCCTGCAGAAACTAGCATATCTTCTTCTCTTTTTGGAGGATCTGGATGCACTTTTCTAGCGAGAGAAAGTAGTTGATTTGTAGTATCTCCCATAGCGCTAACAACGACCACTACGTTGGAATAAGATTTTCGCCTAGCTGCAATAATATCTGCTATATGCAAAAAACTTTCTGGAGAATCAACACTAGCTCCACCAAATTTCATGACTATCGTTCGCATAGGATTTCCTTAACTGCGTTGATGGTATGGATTTAGGAATCTACCGAGGCAATTCACAAAACCACTTAAATAACATTTTTTATTTTGTTTTGTTTTTTATGTCCAAAAAAATATTTTATTCAAAAACTTCGCCTTAGAACTCTCTTGAAAGCACAAGGCAAAAAAACCAACCTAAAAAACTATAAAACACTTATGATTAGATTTTTAGAAAAAAAACTTCTTTCAAATATTTACAGTAAAAAAATAACGATCTTTTTTTATAAAAAAAATAAAAGAGCGCATATATTGCCCCAAAAAAATGGAAAACATACAAGAAGAGCGCAAGATCTTGCATTTTTCTAAATGTTTTGATACGATTTCTCCTTTAACCCAAGAAAATAGGAGCCCCTTTTAACATGACAAATCAATCTCAGGATTGGAGCGCAGCAAGCAATATTTTAGATGACGTAGAATTTTCCCCAGAAGAAGCTTTAGAATTTCAAAATCTTTTAGAGGGCAAAGAGACGCAAGAAGATAGCTCCATTAATATGATGAAAGCGGGCCAGATTTTAAAGGGAAACATCGTAGAAATCGTGAAAGATTTTGTGATTGTTGACGTAGGCCTCAAATCAGAAGGTTTAGTACCAATCGCTGAATTTATCGATACAGACGAACTCGTTTTAGGACAAGAAATCGAAGTGTATCTAGACCGAACTGAAGGAGAAGATGGCCAAATCGTTCTTTCCAAAGAAAAGGCCCGCAAACAAAGACAGTGGGAATACATCGTTGGTCACTGTAAAGAAGGCTCCTTAGTAAAAGGAAGAGTAATTCGCAAAGTAAAAGGCGGCCTTATGGTTGATATCGGCATGGAAGCCTTTTTACCAGGATCGCAAATTGATAATAAGCGGATCAAAAACCTTGATGAATTCATCGGCAAAAACTACGAATTCAAAATCTTAAAAATCAATATCGAAAGAAAAAATATCGTCGTTTCTAGAAGAGAGCTGCTCGAAGAAGAGCGCGTTTCGAAAAAAGCAGAAGTATTAGAGCAAATTCAGGAAGGAGATCTATGCAAAGGGGTGGTAAAAAACATCACCGACTTTGGTGTGTTTCTCGATTTAAATGGAATTGACGGCTTGCTGCACATCACGGACATGACTTGGAAAAGGATCAAACACCCTTCAGAAATGATCAAAATGGGTGAAGAATTAGAAGTGATCATCCTAAATGTAGACAGAGACAAAGGTAGAGTTGCTCTAGGATTAAAGCAAAAAGATTCTAATCCTTGGGAAGAAATCGAGCAGCGCTATCCTCCGGGCAAAAAAGTACGCGGGAAAATTGTCAACCTCGTTTCATACGGCGCTTTCATTGAAATTGAGCCAGGAATTGAAGGATTGATTCACGTCTCCGAAATGTCTTGGACAAAATCAATCACAGATCCAAGCGAAGTTGTGCAAATGGATGAAGAAGTAGAAGCAATCGTCCTTTCTGTACAAAAAGAAGATGGAAAAATCTCTTTAGGAATCAAACAAACCCAGCACAATCCATGGGACGATGTTGAAGACAAATACCCCATCGGAAAAAACGTGAGCGCAGAAGTAAAAAGCCTCACCAATTATGGCGTTTTTGTAGAGCTAGAGCCTGGTGTAGAAGGTCTCATTCACGTATCAGACGTCAGCTGGAGTAGAAAAATCACCCACCCTTCTGAGGTTTTTACTAAGGGCGATAAAGTAGATATGGTAGTCCTATCTGTAGATCGCGATAGTAAAAAAATCACCTTAGGAGTAAAACAGCTTGGCGATAATCCATGGGACGATATTGAAGAAACTCTTCCTGTCGGCTCACTAGTCAAAGGTATTGTGAAAAAGACAACCGCTTTTGGTGCATTTGTTCTTTTAGATAACGGCATCGAAGCATTAATTCATGCTACAGCGCTATCGGATAAACCCTTTGGCAAAGTGGAAGAAATTGTAAAAGAAGGCGATAAAGTCACAGCAAAAGTCATTAAGCTAGACCCAGAACGCAAGAAAATTTCTTTATCCATCAAAGATTATATCGTAGAGAAAAATCAAGTAGACCATGATGATATCGTCGTTGGTAACTTTGACGAGTCTTCTGAAGAAGAATAGCCTAAAGGCAAAAAAATAGCCGTACAAAAAGGAGCGCTTCGCTCTTTTTTGTACCTTAAATAAACTGAGTATAACACATAAACAATCTAAGTCATTTCAACTATTTGACCTACAAGTCACAACCATACAGAAGGCCCCTATGAACAAAGACCTGATCGCAATTTTCGAGTATCTTGAAAGGGAAAAAGGCATCAAACGTGAAGTGGTTATTCAAGCAATTGAAGACTCCCTTTTGGCTGCAGCGAAAAAAAGTGTGGATGGCGTAGGCGATGTGCACGTTCATATCGAAGCAAAGTCGGGAGATATTGAAGTAGTCACGCAAAAACAGATTGTTGATGAGGTAGAAGATCCCGATCAAGAGATTTCTATCGAAGATGCGCAAGATCTAGAGCCTAGCGCTGAAGTAGGTCAGTGGTTAGAAATTGTTGTAACGCCCCAAGATTTTGGCAGAATTGCTGCGCAAACAGCAAGGCAGGTGATCACACAAAAACTACGTGGCGCAGAAAAAGAGGTGATCTATAGAGAATACCGCGATCGAGAAAAAGACATCGTATCGGGAACGGTCAAGCGTTTTGTACGCGGCCGCAACATCATTGTAGATCTAGGAAAAGTAGAAGCTATTCTTCCCGAAAGACACTACCCTAAAACCGAACGTTTCCAAGTACAAGAAAAAGTACAAGCCCTTCTTTTAGAAGTGCGCGACACAGAAAATGGAGGAGCAGAAGTGCTCTTATCCAGAAGCCATCCTGAATTTGTAAAACAGCTTTTTAACCTCGAAGTGCCTGAGCTATCTGATAACATTGTAGAAGTGGCGCACATTGTAAGAGAGGCTGGTTATAGAACAAAAATGGTTGTAAAATCTCACGATGCAAAAGTGGACCCTGTAGGCACATGCGTAGGCGTCCGAGGCACGCGGATTAAAAACGTTATCCGTGAAATCAACGAAAAAATCGATGTCATCCCGTTTTCTGAAGATCCGATTCAACTGCTACAAAATGCGATTTCTCCCGTAGAGATATCCAAGTTAAAAGAAGAAGAAAATCACATATCAATCATCGTAAACGATGAAGACTACCCCATTGTCATTGGCAAAAAAGGGATGAATGCAAGACTGATCGCTGCGTTGATAGGTAAAGAGCTAGAAGTCCAAAAAATGAGTGAGTACCAAAAAACAATCACAATTGAAATGGAACATTTAGCAAAAGAAGAAGATGACAAACTCGACTCCCCCCTTAAAATCGAAGGGGTAAGTTCTCTCATCATTGAAAGTTTAATCTCTGCAGGCTTTGATACCCTTCGTAAAGTGGTTAGCTCCTCTCCCCATGAACTGACTTCAAAAGTACCTGGATTCAATTACTTCGACATAGCGGAAAAAATTCTCGACCAAACAAGAAATAAAAAGGTGTAACTCTTGGTAAAAAACCTAAAAATCAATATCAAAAACACACAACTCGCCAAGGCTTTAAAACTCAAGTCTGATCCTAAAAGCGCAAAAAAAGAGGCGACGCTAAAACAAGCTGCCGATACGACAACAAAGAAAAAACCTCGTGCGCGTATCATCAAAAAAAAGGTAGAACCGGAAGAAAAAATCGACCAACAGGTAGAAGCCACTTCTGCAGATACGATCTCTACAAGTGAAAAAACAGACTCTTTACCTACACCACCTGCTCCTGAAACAGTGCAAGACTCTGGAGAAATAGAGGTAGAAGCTAAGCCAGATGTTCCAGAAGAGGCGCCTAAAGAAGCGATAAATAACGTTGAGACCCCTTCTCTAGATAAAGAAAAAAAAGAGCAAGAAAAGCCCTCTACAAGTTCTACAAAAAAAGTAGAAACAAAACCAAAAGATGACAACAAAGATAAAAAGAAAAAGCTAAAACCCGATGCACCTGCAAAATCAAGTGGTTTTCGCGATTTTCGAGAGTTCAAAGCTGCGCGTAAAAAAGTACGCGAATTTGATGGAAGAGATAAACAAGGTCTTCGCGATAGCGATGATGAAGCATGGCGCAGAAAAAAACATAAAAGAAGAAAACTGCCTCCAATAGAAGACCAAATCCTTCGCCCAAAAGCTTTGACTGTCCGCCTGCCTATTACCTTAAAAGAACTTGCCCAAGAAATGAAGCTAAAAGCATCTGAGCTTATCGCAAAACTCTTTGTACAAGGCATCACACTCACGCTAAACGATTATTTAGACGATGAAACGACTGTGCAGCTTTTAGGTCATGAATTTTCCTGTGAGATCACGATTGATCGATCAGAAGAAGAAAGGATCCAAATCACAAACAAAACTATTGCGGAAGAAATCGCAGAGGCTCCTGAAGAAAAAATCAAAATAAGACCTTGCGTTGTCACCTTTATGGGTCATGTAGACCATGGAAAAACAAGCCTTATCGATGCGATTCGTAGCACAAAAGTAGCCCAAGGAGAAGCGGGAGCCATCACCCAGCATATTGGCGCTTTTAAAACCAAAACCTCCGCTGGAGAAATCACAATCTTAGATACTCCTGGCCACGAAGCTTTTAGCGAAATGCGTGAAAGAGGAGCTAATGTAACCGATATTGTGGTATTAGTGATTGCAGGCGACGAAGGCATGCGCGATCAAACAGTAGAGGCGATGAACCAAGCAAAAGAGGCTTCTGTACCTATTGTTGTAGCAATCAATAAGTCAGACAAAGCCAACTTCAATCCAGAAAAAGTCTACCGCGAGCTTTCCGATCATGAACTTTTACCCGAAGCTTGGGGAGGCTCTACCATTACGGTAAACTGCTCCGCTGCTACGGGAGATGGGATCAATGATTTATTAGAAATGTTAACGCTCCAAGCGGAAATTCAAGAACTGAAGGCCAATCCGCATACTAGAGCAAGAGGCACCGTTCTTGAATCAGAAATGCATAAAGGGCTAGGAGCTGTAGCGACTGTTTTAGTACAAAATGGATCGCTTCATTTATCCGATGCCATTGTTTTAGGCAATTTTTACGGCAGAATCAAAACCATGCATGATGAAATGGGCAAAAACATCCCTAAAGCCACCCCTTCTACTCCAGTAAAAATCACAGGTATTTCTGGACTTGTAGAAGCAGGCTCTGAATTCATCGTTGTGAAAAATGAAAAAGAAGCAAAAGACCTTGCCGCTGCAAGAAAAGAAGGACAAAGAAGAGCTGCCCACCAGTCTATACGCTCTAGTATGGACAAGCTTTTACAAAAGAAAGCAGAAAGCTCGCTCAAAGTGCTGCCTTTGATTATTCGAGCAGATGTCCAAGGCTCCTTAGAAGCGCTTAAAACTTCGTTGAGAAAAATCCCCTCTGACAAAGTGCGTATTGAAATTGTCAATGAAGGTGTAGGCGAAATCTCTGAATCTGATGTAGAGCTAGCTGGCGCATCAGGTGCACATATTTTAGGGTTTCACACGCAAATTGAGAGCCATACAGAAGATCTCATCAAGCAGAAAAAAATCCATGTACGGATGCATGACGTCATCTATCATGCAGTAGACGACATCAAAGAAACCATGGCAAGTCTTCTCGATCTTCTTCCTGAAGAGCAAGATACAGGAAAAGCTCATGTAAAAGCGATCTTCAAGTCTTCTCATTTAGGGATTATTGCCGGATGTCAAGTTACGGAAGGCACAATTCACCGAAATCACTTCGTGCGTATTATGCGCGGTGATGAACAGGTCTGGGGCGGAAAAATTGCTTCGATCAAACGGGTAAAAGATGACGTAAAAGAAGTACAAAAAGGGATCGAATGCGGCATTGTATTAGATGGATTTTCTAAAGTACAACAAGATGATACCATTGAAGCCTATGAAATCATCTACCACAAGCAAGAGCTATGAATAAAAGAAGACAAGCTAGACTCAACTCCCTTTTAAAAGAAGTGCTTTCTGAAGTCATCATGAAGGATGTAAAAAATCCCGATGTGAGTACTTTTGTAACAGTTACCAGTGTAGAAATCTCAAACGATTCACACCATGCAAAAGTCTTTGTCAGCGTTATTGGCGATGACAAAGAAAGACAAAAAACGCTTTCTGCTTTAGAGTCTGGCGCTGGATATATTGGCATACGCGCTTCGAAAAAAGTTGTGATGCGTATTTTCCCCTCTCTTACCTTCAAGTTAGATACGTCAGTTGATGAACACATGCGTATTGATGCAATTCTCAACACGATTCATAACGAGAAAAAATGCCGCTCTAAAGAACTGAATGAAAACCTTGGTGAAAATTCTGACACAGAATCTAATCCACCAAATTGATCTACAGGGAATTTTACTCCTAAATAAAGCCAAGGGAGATACATCTTTTTCCTATATTCCGAAATTGCGCAGACTCTCCGGCATAAAAAAAATTGGCCACGCAGGGACACTAGACCCCTTAGCAGAGGGTCTCTTGATTTTTTTAATCGGCAAACGTTTTACCACAAAAGCAGACGCATTTCTTCATTTAGACAAAGACTACGTAGCCACGATTTATCTAGGTGAAGGCACCGATACCTACGATCAAGAAGGTAAAATCTTAAAGCGCTCAGAAAAAATCCCCAAAATCCAAGAGATCATGAAAACGCTTTCTCAGTTCCAAGGAAAGATCTCCCAAATTCCCCCAATGTTTTCTGCGAAAAAAGTGGGAGGAAAAAAACTCTACGAGCTTGCTCGTAAAGATATTACCATTGAAAGAAAACCCATCAACGTAGAAGTAGACATCGCCCTTTTAAACTACACCTATCCCTATCTATCGATTCAGGTGACCTGTTCGAAAGGAACGTATATTCGAAGTTTAGCAGAAGACATTGGCAATGCGCTTGGAACATACGGCCATCTTTCTTCACTTGAACGAACAAGAATCGGCCCCTTTCATCTAAAAAACGCACTATCTGCTGCCACTTTGCTGCAAGATATACAAGAAAATAACCCATCTCATCTAAAAGACTTTCTTCTAAAAGAAGCGCTGTTACCTGCTTTTGCTGAGATCGTGAAAAACACATCTTCTGATTAGCGGTTTGCATTTTATCGTAAAAAGAGCATAAAATAGATACATGTTATCTGCTGGAATCGTAGGCCTACCTAATGTAGGCAAAACCACATTATTCAACGCTCTTTCGAAAAAACAAAAAGAAGCAAAAAACTACCCATTTTGCACGATCGATCCCAACTGCAGTATTGTCGATCTAGAAGATGATCTGGTAGATCAACTTGCGCAGCTTTCTACTAGCGAAAAAATCGTTTACGCCCCTGTTTCTTTTACCGATATTGCAGGTCTTGTGAAAGGAGCATCAAAAGGTGAAGGATTAGGCAATCAGTTTTTAAGCCATATCCGAGAAACCGCCGCTTTAGTTCATGTGGTACGCTGTTTTGAAGATGATGATATTGTTCATGTAGATGGCGCAATCGATCCGCTAAATGATATGGCCGTCATCGATACGGAACTGATTTTATCCGATATGCAAATGGCGGAAAACATCTTGCGCCGTCTTGAAAAACAGGCAAAAGGACAAAAAAATGCAGCTAAAGAAGCGGCTGCCTTAAAAAAAATATATGCTCACCTAGAAAGCAATCTCCCCCTTCGATCCATTGCATTATCCGATGAAGAAATTGAGCTGACAGCGCATTACCCTTTCATCACCAAAAAACCTGTTCTCTATGTAGCGAATATCGCAGAAACCGACCTTCCTACGCGAACAAACCGCTATGTGGATATTGTGAAGGAAAAAGCAGCTAAAGAAGGCAGCTCGGTGATTGTTTTATCAGCAAAAATTGAAGAAGAGCTAGCCCAACTCGAAAACCCCCAGGAGTTTTTAGAAGAATTAGGGCTGAAAGAGCCTGCACTCAAAGTACTCGTGCGCTCTGCTGTACATGCTTTAGGCTTAATTACATTTATTACTACAGGGGAAATGGAAACCAAAGCGTGGATGATCCCAGAAAATACCACAGCAAAAAAAGCTGCTGGCGCGATCCACTCTGATATTGAAAAAGGATTTATCAGAGCAGAAGTTATCCAAGCAAAAGAGCTTGTGAATATGGGCTCGAAAGTCAAAGCAAAAGAAGCAGGTCTTTTACGCATAGAGGGAAAAGAGTACATCGTACAGCATCAAGATGTGATGCTATTTTTCCATAACTAGTCCAAATACGCACAAAAAAACGAGTTTTCCTTGACGTAGGAAGAAATTCTTCAGTACCCTTTTACGTAGACACGTACGACTAGCATGGCGCAAAAAACAGAAAAAGCTACTCCGAAAAAACTCAAAGACGCTCGTAAAAAAGGCCAAGTTGCTAAAGCGCAAGATTTCCCATCTGCGCTTACCTTTGTTACGTCTATTATGGTCACGCTATATGCCACAGGTTTTATCTTTGAGCATGTAGGCGGCTTTATGATCCATATGTTTCGAGCTGTGAGAAATGACCGGCAAATTGCACAAGTTGCCCCATCGTTTCTATACCAAGCTTTGGAAACTATTTTACTCGTTTCTCTTCCCATCGCTCTTTTAGTGGCTTCTGTAGGAGTATTGGTAAATTTTCTGGTTATCGGGCCTGTATTTTCTTTTGAAGCGATGAAGTTTCAGTTCAAAAAACTCAATCCAATAGAAGGCATCAAACAAAAATTTAAGCTCAAGGTGTTAGTAGAGCTTTTGAAGTCGATTGGAAAAATCATTGGCGCAGGAGTCATCATTTATCTCACCATGCGCTCCATGTTAGCAGAAACGCTATCTGCAGCTGCTATTCCCGTTATAGGATCTGCTATGATCTTAGAGGAATTTTTACGCACTGTGACCATCCGCATCGGTGTGTTTTTCCTGCTCATCGCGATTTTTGATCTGGCCTTTCAAAAGAAAAATTTTTCCAAAGAAATGATGATGGAAAAATTTGAGGTAAAACAAGAATACAAAGATACAGAAGGAAACCCTGAAATTAAGGGGAAAAGAAAACAAATTGCACGAGAAATCGCCTACCAAGATGGTCCAAATGCCGCAGGAAGAGCAAGAGCTATTGTCACCAACCCCACACATATCGCAGTAGCATTAGGTTATGATGAAGAAAAAGATCCTGCACCGAAGATTTTAGTCATGGGAAGAGGACGCATTGCCGAGGCGATTATTCAAGTGGCAACAAAAGAACAGATCCCCATCATGCGCAATCCAGAACTCGCAAGGGAGCTGTATTATAAGGGGGAACCTGATGACTATGTACCTGAAGATACCTATGAAGCAATTGCTGAGGTGATCAAATGGTTAGCTTCTCTTGAAAAAGAAGCAACCGACGCAAATATGGAGCTATTTAAATGAATAAATTTTCTAGCGGTTTATTACGTATACTTGGAGGAGACCGCGCCCTTCGAACGATTGCAGGCTCAAGCGACTTATTACTCGCATTTTTGATCATTTGCATCATGATGATGCTGATTTTACCCGTATCGCCGCCAGTGATCGATGTACTGATTGCTGTAAATCTTGCTGCTGCGATTTCGTTGATTTTTGTCGCTTTGTATATTCAAAAAGCGGTGCAGCTATCGATTTTTCCCTCTCTTCTTTTAATCACAACGCTATACCGCCTTGGCGTCAACATCTCTTCTACAAGACAAATCCTACTCCACGCAAATGCAGGAGAAATCATCCATACTTTTGGAAATTTTGTTGTTGGCGGAAACTACGTTGTAGGAGGCGTGATCTTTTTAATCATCACAATTGAGCAAAATATCGTTGTCACAAAAGGTGCAGAAAGAGTCGCTGAAGTAGCCGCACGTTTTACGTTAGATGCGATGCCGGGAAAACAAATGAGTATCGATGCTGATGTGCGCTCTGGTCTTATCGACACGCACCAAGCAAGAGAGCTTCGCCTCATGCTCACCAAAGAAAGTCAGCTCTACGGCGCTATGGACGGCGCCATGAAATTTGTCAAAGGAGATGCGATTGCAGGTATTGTGATTACGGTCATCAACATCATCGGTGGATTGATCATTGGTGTGTTGATGATGGGCATGTCTTTAGCGCAGTCGGCAAAAGTATTTTCTCTTTTATCTATTGGAGATGGCCTTGTATCACAAATTCCAGCGCTGATCATTGCGATCACTGCAGGTATGGTCACAACGCGGGTATCTAGTGAAAAAAAAGATGCGCACTTAGGAAAAGAAATCGCCGATCAAATCCTCAATCAGCCCAAAGCGTTGATGATTGCAGGCGGCGTTCTTTTATTAATGGCTCTTGTTCCAGGCTTTCCCTCATTTCCATTTGTGATCATCTCGCTTGTGATTATGGCCCTTGGGTTCATTGTCATTATGACAGGAGGAAAAGTTCTCACAGCGGGAGTGGGCATGGGATCTAGTTCTTCTACTAGCGATGGAGCATCTTCTAGTGAAGGTGATGGAGAAGATTACGCTCTTACGCTGCCTACCATCTTAGAAACAGGTATGGAGCTATCAAAAATCATCCGTAAAGACCGGCAAGGTGCAACCTTTATAGAACAGATGATCCCTAAAATGCGCCACGCCCTCTACCAAGAGCTGGGGGTCAAATTTCCCGGCGTTCATGTGCATACAGAATCCGATAGTATCGATACAGATGAGTACGCCATCCAGTTAAATGAAGTACCTGTATTACGCGGTAAAGTAGTGTTAGGCCACGTGTTAACAAATGAAACAGAAGATGCGCTTGTCCGCTATAACCTTCCCTATAAAGTCACAAAATCTAGCCTAGGCATGCCTACTCTTTGGGTAGAGGAACAGCATATTGAAGTATTGGAAAATGCGGGGATAAAGTTCTGGAATATCCAAGAGGTGTTGGTGCTGCACATCTCAAAATTCTACCGCCAGCAGGCGAGCGAGTTCATCGGTATTCAAGAAGTAAGAGCGATTTTAGAATTCATCGAAAAATCGTTCCCCGACTTAGTCAAAGAAGTCACAAGACTTGTCCCTTTACAGAAAATGACCGATATCTTCAAACGATTAGTAGAAGAACAGATCTCCATCAAAGATCTTCGCACCATCTTAGAATCGTTAAGCGAATGGGCCCAGTCGGAAAAAGACACCATCCTTCTTACAGAATATATCCGCTCTTCTTTAAAGCGCTACATCTCGTACAAATACTCGCTTGGACAAACTGTACTCAGCGTCTATCTACTCGATCCAGAAATTGAAGATATGGTACGAGGAGCAATCAAACAAACGTCTGCAGGATCGTACCTTCGACTCGATCCCGATTCTGTGCAGCTAATCTTACAATCGATGAGAAATACCATTGTAGCCACGCCTCCAGGAGCGCAGCCCCCTGTTCTTTTAAGCGCCATTGATGTAAGAAGATTTGTAAGGAAGCTGATTGCAGGAGAGTTCCCCGAGCTGCCCGTGGTATCGTACCAAGAAATCGTACCCGAAGTGCGCATTCAACCAATGGGACGTATTCAGCTATCCTAAACCACTAGGATTGCTATGAGCCACGAAATTTCCCCTGCCGAAGTTGCTGCTATGGCCCGTCTTCATGCACAAAAGATGGGCTTAGAACTCAAAAATATGCAGCAAGTGATCGCAAAAGAAAGCCTGCAAGAAGAGCTGGATAAAGGAGATTTCGACAGTTCTATACAGCAGCGTTTCCGCTCATTAGAAGAAAAGCTCAAATCGCAGAAAATTAAAGCGGTAGAAAAAAAAGAAGGGGTAGACGAAGAAGATGCCAACATCGTTATTGAAGAAAGTCATCCGTCAGAGGATTTAGCCCAAGAATTTGAAAAAAATAATCCCGAGCTAAAAACCAAAACGCTTTTGATCTTACGCGATCATATCTCGGTTAAAGACTCCCCTGAAGAAATTCTAGCTAAAGTCCAAAGCTTTTATCAAGATTATTCGCTTGCTGATGAAGCGCTGCAATTTCTATTAGAAACCACAACAGGCGCTCTTAAAGAAAATGTAGAAGAAGCCATTGAGCGGTTTCGAGGCACATACCAAAGAGAAATCACAGCGGGGAAAAACATCTTTGCCGACTCAAGAGAGTTTTCAGAAAAAGGGTTAGGAAGCCCTACAGCGCTTCGCGATATGTACCGCGATATTACAGGAACCGTGCGCCCTCCTTTAACGCTATTTGATGAACTTTTTCAAAATTTTTCTTATCAAAAAATGGAGACGGTTATTCAATTTCTTTTGTCTTCTTTAGGCTCCGATCTCCGTTCAAAAGGCCCTTCCATCGAGCCTGCAGAGCTTGCAAAGCTTGTAGCTGACGCAAGAACGTTGCAAGCGATTTTAGGGGTATACCGTTTTTTTCAACAACGTATGGGATTGATCCACCATCAATTAGAGGTGTATGAAACCACCATGCCTATGGGTCTTGATTTTACCATGCTAGCAAAAGCTTATATGCAAGCGTTAAAAGAACGGTATCCCTCTCCATTAAAATTTCGTGACCTTGGTAAATCTTTAGGTGTAAAAAAAGATTTAGCATCAGAAATTGTGATTTTCTCCCAAATGCGCGATGCGGTAAGGCAAGTGGCGCCTAAATTATACAAAGATGAGCGGCATAGAAAATCTGTTCTATCCACATGGATTGAGCTATTAGAAGAGCTAGAAGAAGAATATGAAGAAGAGGAAGATGAGTAATGGATCTATTTGCCAAGCTGATTCAAGAACTATCGACGCATTTAGAGATCCCTTTAACGGCAGATGATCAAGACTCTTGTGCGATTTTAGTAGAAAATACCGTGTTGATTAAAGTAGAAATGAGCCGTAGAGAAAATCAGATTTTACTCGGATGCTCCCTGGGAGAAATACCCCCAGGCAAATACCGAGAAGAGCTTCTAAAAGTTGCTTTAAAAGAAAATGGAGCCAACTACCCGAATTTAGGCATTTTGGGATTTAACCCGCATAAAAGCGAGCTTATCTTATTTGATCAGCTCAACGCCTCCACCTTAAACGGAGAGGCTTTAGCTCATTACTTTCAGATTTTTTTAGATATTGCTCTGAAATGGAATAAAGCGATTGTAAGCGGGGTTTATCCCGACTCTTTACGCGGGCTTTCTGCTGAAAAAGAAATCAATGTGATCCGTTGATATGCTACAAGATATGATGCAAAACATGCTAACGTATCCCGCATGGAAAAAAATCGGCATACAAAAACTTCATGGAATCAATACCCCCCTTTTTTCGTTAAGAACAGAGGCAAGTGAAGGTATTGGAGAGTTTATGGACCTAATGCCCTTGATCGATTGGGTGCAGGGCGTAGGATTTCACATACTACAGATTTTACCTATCAATGATACAGGCTATAGCGCAAGTCCATACAACGCTTTAAGCTCGATTGCTCTCAACCCCATCTTTTTACGGCTATCGCTTTTAGAAGATATCCAATCGATTCCTATTTTTTCTGAAACGATCTATAGCTTAAAAAAACTCAACCAAAAACCAAAAGTAGATTATAGAGAAGTGCGCCTTACAAAAATGCGCTGTTTGGAAAAGTACGTTGCCCATATAGAAAAAGATCCTTCCTGGAAAAAACGCCTTTTCGATTTTATCGATCAGCAACCTTGGGTCAAAACCTACGCGCTTTTTATGGCGTTGAAAAAAAAGAATGGGCAAAGCAGTTGGCTGTATTGGCCCGAAGAGGAAAAAAATCCCACAAGCTTTACCGATTTATTCGCTATCCATGAAAAAGAGTGTTTGTTTTACGCATTTATCCAACTTTTTTGCTACAGCCAGTGTATTGAAATAAAACGCTATGCAGAGAAAAAGGGGGTCTATCTTAAAGGAGATATTCCTATTTTACTGAGCCCCGATAGCGCCGATGTATGGGCCGAAAGGGAGAACTTCTCTGTAGAGGAGG
>ERZ1740072.194-NODE-194-length-26973-cov-9.558102_pt1 | contig 26973 bp, 18 predicted proteins | sample MGYA00581733_ERZ1740072 | MGnify/ENA primary metagenome ERZ1740072 (study PRJEB43018, sample SAMN04849741) | marine metagenome | isolation source: floating plastic debris | place: Pacific Ocean | collected 2008-08-30 | study: EMG produced TPA metagenomics assembly...
CCAGTGACATCCTGCTTGTAAGGCAGGCGCTCTACCAACTGAGCTAACCGTCCGCGGTCGCCTGAACATAATTAGCGTTGCTAATAAATCAGGTCTTTAGGCTACTTACCACAACAGCAAGTATGGACGGTACTGGGCTCGAACCAGTGACATCCTGCTTGTAAGGCAGGCGCTCTACCAACTGAGCTAACCGTCCGTGAACTGCGCATTTGCACAGGAATAGATATTAGCAGATGACCGTGCTCTAACACTATCTTTTTCCCAAAGAAAATATGGCAGGATGAATCCTTCACAATGGATTTATCCATCAGGTGCAGACCCACGGCGCTGGCTCATGCTCAGGCAAACTGTAATTCGCCTGTATCATCAGGTCTGAGATGCTGCGAGGTGTCTGTACCTTTTGTGCTATTGCTCCTTTAACTTATAGCGATGTCTACTAATCTGCAGTCCAAAACTTTAGAAGCGCTGCAACATCTCATCGATGTCGTAGCTCAGCTGCGTAGTCCCGATGGGGGCTGTCCGTGGGACCTGGCCCAAACACCGGCAACTCTACTGTCCTATGTGCTTGAAGAAGCTTATGAGGTGGTAGACGCTATTCAGCAGGGAGACCCGGATCATATTGCGGAAGAACTGGGAGACTTGCTATTACAGGTTGTCCTGCAGGCACAGATTTTTAGTGAGACGGATGTGTTTGACCTGGCAGATGTGGCCCAGGGAATTGCCACTAAGCTGATTCGACGTCATCCCCATGTCTTTGGTGACGACCTAGCAGCTACGCCAGAAGAGGTCCACGCTAGCTGGGAGACCATCAAAGCGGCTGAAAAAGGGGAGGACACTAGCGATACGCCTCTAACGAATAAGCTGGCCCGCTACGGTCGAACGCTTTCTCCCATGATGGCCACTATGAAGATCTCTAAAAAAGCGGCCAGGGCTGGATTTGAATGGAAAACCTTGGATGGCGTGTGGGAGAAGGTAGATGAAGAACTAGGGGAGTTTCGCCACGCGCTGGCCCATGAAAGCGCGGAGAATCAGGCCGCAGAGTTTGGTGATGTACTGTTTAGTCTGATGCAGGTGGCCCGCTGGTGTGAAATCGACCCGGTGGCGGCGCTGCAAGGGACAAATCGTCGCTTTGTAGAGCGATTTGGACTGCTGGAGCAGGCGGTAGATAAACCACTGGATGACCACAGTATTGAAGAGCTTGAAGCGCTCTGGCAGCGGGCAAAACAGATAATTGCTGAGAATGCGGGTGTTCAGTAACTTCCTACAACCGGCTGGGCTGTGTCCTCCCTCCGCGTATATCCTGGACTAATACAATAAGTACCCATAGCCCATGTCTGTATCTTCGGTTGCTGCTGTCGAAAATTTGGTTGCGATCGCAGCCCGCACCCGTCAAGCAGCTCGCACTCTGGCTAGCCTCTCTACCCAGCAAAAAAATGATGCCATTGAAGCAATTGCCCAGGCCCTAGAAGCCGCGGCGGCTGATATTGCCATAGCCAATGAAGCCGATCTTAAAGCAGCCCTAGAAGACAATCTGGCTAAACCGCTTTACGGTCGCTTGAAGCTGGATGCGGTAAAGCTCAAAGGTGCGATCGCGGGAGTGCGCGATGTAGCGAAGCTGCCCGACCCGGCAGGAACAGTACAGATTCACCGTGAGCTAGACGATGGGTTAGTGCTCAAGCGGATTGCCTGTCCGCTGGGGGTACTGGGAATTATCTTTGAGTCCCGTCCAGATGCGGTGATGCAGATTTCCACACTGGCCGTTAAATCTGGCAATGGCGTCATTCTCAAAGGTGGAAAAGAAGCCGTCCGCTCTTGTCAGGCACTGGTAAAAGCAATTCGTCAGGGGCTTACCCAGGCCGGATTGGACCCGAATGCGGTGCAGCTGCTCACCACCCGAGAAGAGACTCGGGCGCTGCTAGAGCTAGACAGCTACGTAGACTTGATTATTCCCCGAGGGTCCAACGCTTTTGTAAGATTTGTCCAAGAAAATACTCGAATTCCGGTATTGGGCCATGCGGACGGTATTTGTCATCTCTATGTGGATACGACTGCCGATCTAGAGAAGACCGCTAAGATTGCTGTGGATGCCAAAGTGGGCTATCCATCGGCCTGCAACGCCATTGAAACGCTGCTAGTCCACAGAGATATTGCAGCAAAAGCACTCCCTGTTTTAGCGAATGCCCTGCAACAAGAAGGCGTAAAACTACTGGGAGACGAAACCGCTCGGCAGGTGCTCACCGATATTCAAGCAGCGACCGAAGACGACTGGTCTACCGAGTATAGCGATCTGATTTTGGCCGTTCGTGTGGTGGATTCAATAGAAGCGGCCATCGACCACATCAATACCTACGGGTCGCGGCATACGGATGCGATCGCAACAGAAGATCAAGCCGCAGCCGACCAGTTTATGGCCCAGGTAGATGCGGCAGGCGTGTACCATAACTGCTCTACCCGCTTTGCCGACGGCTTCCGCTACGGCTTTGGCGCTGAAGTGGGCATCAGCACTCAAAAAATGCCTCCTAGAGGTCCGGTTGGACTAGAAGGTTTAGTCACTTACAAATATCAAGTGGTTGGCAATGGTCATGTTGTTGCCACGTATGCAGGGAAAGACGCAAAACCGTTTACCCATCGTGATTTGCTCTGATTGCATTAATTTAGGCATAAGCTATTTCCCAGGCAGCCTAGGCTGACCTCGATGATCTCAGCGAATTCTGTTGTTTGAGTCATCGAGGTATTTTGCCTCATAAACGTTTCTTTGAAGCAACGATGACTGCTTTTTGGGCTTCTAGACCAGAACTGAAGCAGCGGGTAGGTATGCCATGAATCAGAGGACCTGGGAGCATCCCTGTCTTGCCCCATTAAAGGAATTTCTCAAGGCGCTTTGATATGAATACTGACAAGATTGAAGTAACTGGCGTTCGGGCCTATGGTTACATTGGGGCGCTGCCAGAAGAAAATGTTTTGGGTCAATGGTTTGAGGTAGATCTGACGCTGTGGATGGATTTATCGGCGGCGGGTAAGTCCGACAGTCTGGCGGATACTCACAACTATGCTGATATTGTTCAGCAGACGCAGCGGATTATTCAGACAGAGAAATTTAAGCTGATTGAACGGTTGGCAGATGAGATCGCAGCGCAGGCGCTTCAGAATGATACCCGACTGCAAAAGGTACAGGTGACAGTTACAAAACTGACTGCTCCGGTCCCCAACTTTGACGGACGAGTGGCCGTTACCATCACCAGATCCGGTGCCTAAACGCCTGGCGAATCGGCTACCATGCTGAAACAGTATTTGCGAGGTCGAACCCTTGCCTAAGCTGAGGCTAACGAATCAATCCTATCTGCCGCTAATTTTGGTATTGGCGGCACTGTTACGGCTGTGGCGTCTGACGGCTAAACCCCTATGGGTCGATGAACTGTACACAGCGTTCTACAGCCTTGGGAAAAGCTTAAATGAGATTCCCTTGAATACGCTGCTACCGCCAGAACAATATTGGACCCTGCTAGACGATCCAGGCACGCCCTGGCAGGCCGCTGCAGCCATTACTTCGCAAAGCAACCATCCACCGTTATTTTTTGTGGTGATGAACGGCTGGCTGCAGGGGTTGGGCACCTCCGTTTGGAGCATGCGAGCGTTTGCGGTGCTGTGGGGTGTTGCGGCAGTGGCTGGAATATTTTGCCTGGGGCGACGTCTGGCCGGTCCCAGAGTCGGTATGATCGCCGCATTGCTGATGACCGTGTCGCCCTATGGGGTGTATCTCTCCCAGGAGGCCCGACACTATAGTCTGGCAGTTGCGATCGCAATATTTGCCTTAGTTAACTGGATTGCGCTTCTCCAGGAGGAACGCTCCTGGCGCATCTGGCTAAGCTGGATTGGCTTAAATGCTCTCGGACTTTATGTTCATTATTTCTACATTTTTAGCATTGTTGCCCAGTGGTCAGTCACCCTAAGTAAGCTGCTCTGGCGACGGCATCGGCTCTCTCAAACATTGTTTTGGCTGCTGGCCATGGCAGCCACTGTGCTGCTTTATTTGCCCTGGCTACCCACTGCGCTCGTGCATTTTCAAAGTGAAGGGGGCACCAGCTGGCTTAGTCAATCAACCCCCATCTGGCAAACGCTGATCTTACCCTGGCTGCAATCTTTGGTCGCGGCTGTATTTATGCTGATTTTACTGCCTGTAGAACAGGTACCGACGGGTGTGGTGATTGTGTCTGCGCTGATCATGCTGACGGTATTTGGACTGGTTGTATATCAGCTCCGACAGGGATGGCAGCAGGAGCTGCGGCTCGATCTAGGGTCTCCTATTGTGGGCTATAGCCTCATGGTATTTGGACTGATGTTGGCGGTAACCTACGGTATCGGTAAGGATCTAACGCTAGCTCCTCGATACTTTTTTATGCTGTATCCGGCAGTAACCGTCATCGCGGCTATCGCTTTGGTGCATCGGGGGCGATGGGTGGTAGGAGTTGCGATCGCCGCCGGTATTATCAGCCAGCTTTTTATTAGTTACGACCTGGCTTTACTTAAATCGTATCTGCCTGGCCAGGTCGGTCGTCGGTTAGGGACAGCCGATCAGCCGACTATCGTACTGGTTGCCCCTCAGCGCAATAGCTATCGCGCTCGTGTCCTTAGCTATGTATTGGCGATTCCGCCTGAGACCCCTGATATTCAAGTGGCATTTACTGAACCGGCTGCCCTAGAGACCTGGCAACCCAGCTTAGTCAATAGCAACACAGTTCCAACTGAGAAAGTCACCCTGTGGCTAGTAGAACCCCAGCGCCAAATTCCTTTTCCCGCAAAGGTTGTACTGGCTAATCAAATCTGTTCACCCACGGGCGACCGGATTAAAACCGAAGGGACTCGCCAACAGAAATATCAGTGTGGTCCAACTGTGTCATAAATATCTCCTAGATATGGCCTATGCCAGCTAATAGAGTTTCACAGATTATCCATAGCTGTCATAGACAATCGCTATACTCAAGCGACAACGCTCACTTTCATCACATTTATAAGGTTAGGCCTATGACGTTTCGAGTTTTGAACCTGTTTGCCCGACGCGGCTATCTTAGATCTTTAGGAGTCTTCACAGCAGCTACCCTCACCCTGCTGTCTAGTCCCGTCTTAGCAGGCGATCCCTTTCGTTCAACAACCGAGCATGACATTGGTCCCCATACCGAAGCAGCCTTTGAAGCATTCTTTAAAGAGGGTGACTATGTGGATGCTGGTACGGCGCTTGAGCTAGCTATGGAGTCTGAAGCCGACGACCCCTTGGTTCACGCCATGGTGGCGTCGATGGCCTATCTGGATGAAGACTGGGAGACCGTTGCAACAGAAGCCGGATTGACAAAATCCAAAGCTGAGGCACTCCTCGAAGCGAATCCGCTACGGGGACATCTCTATTCTGCTGTGGGTATTTTTATGGAAGGGGCCCATCTAATGAGTACTGAAGGTGTCGCCCGCAGTACCCCGGCTGCTCTAGCCATGCTGCAGCAGGTGTTTAGTCACATTAGTGAGGCCGAAAAGATTGACAGCACCGACCCAGAACTTAATCTGGTCAAGGGCTTTATGGATTTGATGCTGGCGGTTAATTTACCCTTTTCCGATCCTGAAGAAGCGATCGAACGACTGTCTGAGCATGGCAGCCCCAGCTACCTGGCGTATCGAGGCATCGCCCTGGGGTATCGAGATTTAGGCAAAATGGAAGATGCAATGGATGCGGTAGACCAGGCACTGGAAACGGCTCCCAACAACCCTGAGCTGTTCTATCTCAAAGCACAGCTACACCGACGACAGTCGGAAACCGATGACAGCGTAGCCATGTTTGATAAAGCATTGGCATATGCGGCCCAGCTCCCCCCTAGCTTGGCTCGCAAAATTTATAAAGAGAAATGTCGCACCCTAGGGGGAACCCATGCAGCCTGTGGCAAAGAAGCTACTGATTTTGTTGAGGCTCTCTAGGACGTATCATTAACAATCTCTAGAAAACGTGCTGCACGTCGGCACGCATCTTGATTAAGTCAGCTAGGGTCTGTATTCGTTTGACATGGGAAGTTCATCTTCAGTCAATGACAGGCCTTAGCTACTAAGAGAATCTAAAATCTGTTGTTTTGCTGCCTTTGATACAATTCTTAAAAGATAGCTATGTATCGAGCTGGCTCATTAAGAAGTGTAAAGAGACTAGCAAAATTGTCTTTAGACAAGTAGCAGCCCCGCTGATGAACTAGCCAACAAAGGCATTCAACGGGGCTGAAGACGCAGTTAGGAGGTATCTTGGTTACCACTCTAACTGCCAGAATCGTAATTCGAACGTTAACTTAATAAGTTCTTAACTCTCGGCAGATAGAAATCAGGTTCAACGTTAGCCGTTGCCAGGATGCATCATTGAGCCTTGGAAACTGAATACCTGTCTGTTCCAGGCAAACTAACGCCTGGGTCTTTGGGCACAGTGACCTTTAACAGATCGCCAATCTGTGAGAATTCTCAAACAAGCCGCCACACGTTTGAGTACTTTGGCTTAAATCTTTCTGAGGAGCGCCTACGCTCGTATTTATTGAGTATTGCGTAATATCGTGAATATTCACGTCAATACTGGCACTGACATAGACAGAAATTGTCACAGTAGAACTATCCTCTGCACTTAACCTCTTCTAACACTACGGGAGGTCAGCGATGACAATTAAAAGTGTTAATCCAGCAACTGGTAACGTTTATAAAACCTATTCTCCGCTTACATCCGCTGAAATAGAGGAGTGTTTAACTGTAGGAGAAACTCAGTTTCAACAGTATCGATGGAGCTCGTTTAATGACCGTAGCGTCTGGCTGTGCGCGGCGGCAGACTATTTAGAAGATCACACCGATATTCTCGGTCGAATTATGACTCAGGAGATGGGTAAACCGCTGGCAGCTGCGATCGCAGAGGTCAAAAAGTGTGCCTGGGTCTGTCGCCACTATGCTGAAAATGGGGCCGACTATCTGGCGGACGAACGTTCAGATGTAGGCTATGTGCGCTATCAGCCCCTAGGAATCATCCTAGCGGTGATGCCGTGGAACTATCCCCTGTGGCAGGTGTTTCGACTAGCGGCTCCAGCGCTGATGGCCGGGAATGCAGTGGTGCTCAAACATGCGTCTAATGTACCAAAGTGCGCACTATCCATAGAGCAGGTGTTTCAAAAAGCTGGATTTCCAGACGGTGTGTTTCAAACCTTACTGATTGGAGCCGATCAAGCAGCCGCGGTGATTGCTGACGAGCGAGTTCAAGGCGTCAGTCTCACGGGTAGCGGTCCTGCCGGGTCTCAGGTAGCGGCTTTGGCCGGACAGCATCTCAAAAAGGTTGTTCTAGAGCTTGGCGGCAGCGATCCGTTTATCGTCATGCCCAGCGCCGACCTGGATAAAGCAGTGGAAACTGCTGTCAAAGCAAGGTTGCAGAATAACGGGCAGTCTTGTATCGCAGCTAAACGATTTATTCTGGTGGAACAAATTGCCGATGAGTTTGAAGCTCGGCTGGTGGAGAAGTATCAGACGCTAACCGTTGGCGATCCCATGCAGCCGGAGACCGATATTGGTCCCCTGGCGACACCCGCTATTTTGCGAGATATTCGTAAACAGGTCCATGCCTGTCTGATTGCCGGAGCCAAAGCCTTGGTTGGAGGTAATGTGGAAAAGCTTAAAGCCAGTCTTCCGCCTGAACTAGAGCTAGGAAATTTCTATCCGCCCACAATTTTGAGTCATATTCCCCCTGGCACCCCGGCGGCTCAAGAAGAATTTTTTGGGCCTGTAGCGCTGATCTTTCGAGTTCAGGATCTAGACGAGGCCATTACCTTGGCCAATAGCACCCACTTTGGTTTAGGTGCTAGCGGTTGGACACAAGAGTCTGCAGAACAGCAGCGTCTGATTAATGAAATTGACGCTGGAGCCATCTTTATTAACGGAATGGTGAAGTCTGATCCGCGCCTACCTTTTGGTGGAATCAAACGCTCAGGTATTGGGCGAGAGTTAGGCCGACACGGCATCCTAGAGTTTGTCAACGCCAAAACGGTATGTGTGGGTTAAGGAGACAACTATATGAACACAGCTGAGCTACTGGTCCGCTGTCTGGAAAATGAGGGCGTAGAGTATATTTTTGGCGTGCCTGGAGAAGAGAATCTCCAAGTGCTGCAGGCGCTAAAACACTCCTCTATTCAGTTTGTGACTACCCGCCATGAACAAGGAGCCGCCTTTATGGCCGATGTATATGGACGGCTGACAGGCAAAGCTGGAGTGTGTCTCTCCACATTGGGACCCGGTGCGACCAATTTGATTACCGGGGTAGCCGATGCCAATTTAGACCGGGCTCCCCTAGTTGCCATCACTGGGCAGGTGGGAACTGACCGCATGCACATTGAGTCGCACCAGTATCTTGATCTCGTGGCGATGTTTGCTCCGGTGACCCAGTGGAATACTCAAATTGTGCGCCCCAGCAACACCGCTGAAATTGTTCGCAAGGCGTTTAAGCTTGCTCAAACGGGAGATCCAGGTGCCGTACATATTGATCTGCCAGAAAATATTGCCGACATGGAGGTAGCAGGAAAGCCGCTCGTCCGAAACCGTAACGAGAAAACATTTGCCGCGTTTGACACCATTAAAACCGCCGCTGCGGCTATTTCTAAAGCAGAAAGACCGCTCATTTTGATTGGCAATGGAGCGATTCGAGCCCGAGCTAGTGAAGCCATTATCAAAATGGTTGATGAGCTGCAAATTCCAGTCACCAACACATTTATGGGTAAAGGCGTGGTTCCCTATCAGCATCCGCTGGCGCTGTGGACTGTGGGGCTGCAGCAGCGAGACTTTATCTCTTGCGCCATCGACAAGAGCGATCTAGTGATTGCAGTGGGCTATGACCTAGTAGAATATCCGCCTAAAAAGTGGAATCCCCAGGGTCAAATTCCCATTGTTCATGTGGGACTGACCCCCGCAGAAATTGACAGTAGCTATATGCCAACAGTAGAGGTAATTGGAGACATTTCTGATTCTCTCGAACAGATTTTGCAGCGGGTAGACCGCAAGCACCAGTCTAGCTATCCATTTCAGACCGTACGCGATGAGATGCGAGCAGACTATGAACAGTATCGAGACGATATGGCATTCCCCATTAAGCCTCAGAAGCTGCTCTACGATTTGCGACAGGTGATGGGGCCAGAAGATATTGTGCTATCGGATGTGGGGGCCCACAAGATGTGGGTTGCTCGTAACTACCACTGTGAGCGGCCTAATACCTGCTTGATTTCCAATGGGTTTGCGTCCATGGGAATTGCTGTGCCGGGTGCGATCGCAGCTAAGCTGGTTAACCCACAACGCAAAGTTGTCGCCGTTACCGGAGACGGTGGCTTTATGATGAACTGCCAGGAGTTAGAAACGGCTCTGCGACTGGATAAACCGTTTGTCACCATTATCTTTAATGATGGCGGCTATGGGCTGATCGAGTGGAAACAGCAAAATCATTACAGCGAATCCGCATTTATCAAATTTAGCAACCCCGACTTTGTTGCTTTGGCTAAGAGCTTTGGTCTTCAGGGGTATCGAATTACTGCTACAGAAGACTTTATTCCAACACTCAAACAAGCGCTAGAAGACGATGTTCCAGCCATCATAGACTGCCCTATTGACTATGGTGAGAACCTTCTATTTACCGAAAAGTCGAGGGAACTATCCTGCTTGCTCTAAGCTCAGCAATTGGTCAACTGACTCTACGCGTTTGCCAGAATCTTTACAGGAACCTGTTTACTAGAAAGCTGCATCAGGATTGTCTCCAAGGTTTGCTGACTGCCAACGGTCAACAAAAGACGATTGTCACTATTAAAAATACCCCATCGTCCGGAGGGCAGCTTAGCTGTTAAGAGAGACATAGTATTAGATTTTTTTGTTAAGTGTAGTTACAGTATATGAACTCGCTGCGGCATATGCCTGTTCCTATCAGCGTAGTTCTCTAGACCTATCCTTAGAGAAACCGGGTAGGTAAAATAGAGATTTATCTATGTTCGAAAAATAATAGCTTTGCAACTCCATCAGTGAAGTCTTTAGTTCGCAGCATTAGACCGATTGTGCAGCAGCAATATCAATGACCGACCAAACCCAGGTTTTCATGATGCGAAGTTGAGTATCCAAATCGATTTCTTGAAATAAATGACTGGTGCGTCCTGTCTGCTTTACATCTCGGTTGCACTGGTCGATTTCAGTGAGTGAAGCCCGGCTCAAAGTGGGACAAACTGCCAACGGCATCTCTGAGACACCAACGTACTGAGGCTGAAATCGTTGCGTTACAAACGTTAGCGAGTTACCAGGAGTATTCAACCTTTTACACTCGGGGATTTCTAGCTCGAAAAATCCTGGAGACAAAGCTTTTTGAGACAGCCCTGTTGGGTCCTGGGACAACAATGAAATCCAATCTGGTGTGGTGACAGTGACCTGATTTGCAACTTGGCTTACCCAGTCCGAATTAGACGCATTACTCACATAGAAAAATAGTCCTGGACTAATACAGTGTGCGGAGTGTAAGGAAAAGTAGGCATCAATTTGGTCAAACTGCTCAAGCCATTGCCGAATTGCTACACATTCAGGATAAGTGTCTGCTGTGAAATGCCCCTCCAAATCTCGCTGATGACTGAGATTGAGCAGATCTCGTAAGGTAACATCTGTAGATAGCGCTCTGGCGTTTTGAAATACACAATCTGGATCTGCTGCAGGCACGATGCAAAACCTCACAGGTGTAGGCAGACTTCCTGCCAGCGTTTGAATTAGAGATATCGCAGCAAGTGGCGCAACTACTTCAGTAGCATGAAAGCCAGCAACAACAACAACCGTCCAAGATGCCTGTTCAGCTCCAATCGTTACGGCATAAATGGGTCGCTCCTCATCTGACACACCAATCTCCTCAACACTAGCCCCCAGAGCTTTTGTCTCCTGAATTATTGGATCTAGCTGTTTGAGATCAACCCACTTCATGAGATCGCTTGTTGCTTTCAGTCTAAGGATATCAAATGGGCCTTGTTAGGGCGGACGGTGGTGGACAGACTTCCATGGCTTGAATCAAGCTATTTTTAATGGTAAAACGGTGCCCGACATGTTCATCGGCCAGCAAAATTCCGGCCAGAGCGCGCACGACCTGATGCACCTCGACTAAGAACTGAAACAGCAATCGATTGCAATTAGCACCATCGTCCTAGACTGCGGCTTTGCCAATCAAACTCATCTAACAGAAGTCTTTCGTCAGATAACAGGGGTAACACCCAAAGTTTATCGAAAGCGATGCTCCAAGATCCAAAGTGAATTTTGAAATCATAGATTACCGACGATGATTGGTCCTAGTTGTGACAGAATTCAGAGGTTATCAAAGATTTAGTCGCCCTGGGATGGTGAGACCTAGACTCGCTCCACTGCGTAGTAATTATTTTGCCCCTCATCTACGTAGGTGTCCAATATGCGAAACTGGGCCGCTCGCAAGATACTTTCGTATCGTTCCCGTCCTAAAGAACGGCACTCATGACCGGTGTTCATATCAGCCCAAATCCCAATTTCAACCGGCGCTGTGAACAAGAAATGACCTCCAGGCGATAGAAGTTCGGACACCCGGCGGATTAGCATAACCTGGTCGTCTTTACTCAACAGAAAGATTAGTCCAATAGATATGACTGCACTGAATTTTTGCCCAAAGTAGTCACTTTCTAGGGCATGTGCGCAGTCGACGGGAATATCTGGAAACCGGATTTTAAACTCGGATATAAGCGTAGGCGACGAATCGATTGCCCAAAGATTTAATCCTGCGGCAGCAAGTGTACGGGTAACAGGTATGCCGCCACCGCAGGCAATTTCAAGTACATCACTACCAGCAGAGAGTGAGTGTGCCCACTGTTCAATAACATCAATGCCTATCGTCGAACGATCTCGAACATTTAAGAATTTGCGAGCATGATTCTCGTATGCGCTTACTGAATCTGAAACCATATCCTTTAAATGCGCTGCTATATGACATTGAATATCATTAAATACTGGCATATCAGGCATCTAAACTTGTGCCCTAGCATGGATTGTTGCAAGCTAGTTTGACAGTTTAAATTCTAGAGCCTGGCAGATTGGTATGTCTTTGACTGAAATTTTTCAAGCGGGCGGGATTGTCATGTGGCCGCTGGCGCTGTTTTCCCTGGTTGCGATCGCACTTTCTATTGAACGATTAGTGTTCTGGACACGCATCAACCGCAATCAGCGCAAAGTTGTCAAACAAGTCTTAGCTACCTATCGTCGTACGCCGATGGATGTATTCTCACTGCTCAGACAAAGTATTCATCTGCCCATCTCCCGTATTTTTCTAGAAGCGTTAGAACTGGAAAGCCCTTCACCCAGTCAATTTCGCCTTGCTTTAGAAAGCGCTACCCAAGCAGAGTTACCGCTCTTAAAGCGCTTTAACACGATCTTTCAAACTATTATTACAGTCTCGCCGCTATTAGGACTGCTCGGCACCATTTTAGGTCTGATCCGCTCATTTGACGCAATTGAAATCGGTGGTATTGGCTCTAATGCCGAATTAGTAACGGGGGGCATCAGCGAAGCATTAGTGTCTACTGCTGCCGGTATGGTGGTCGCTATCTTTACACTGTTGTTTGCCAACCTGTTTCGGGGTCTCTACAAACGACAGATTGCCCTTTTACAAGAACATGGCGGTCAGCTTGAACTGCTGTATGAGGGTCACTACGCAACGGCCAATCAGCTAGGAGCCCCTGAATATACGAATTCTTGATAACGAACGCGATGAATTAAGAGCTATTAAAGGTGCTAGCTTAGGAACTGCAATTATCCCCGAGCCAGTTGCCCCTGAGTCAAATTGAGAGCCTTAATCCACGGCGCTGCGACAGTAAAGTCGATACAAAAATCTCATGTGTGTCTCAATATAAAGGGTGAGTACCAGGTACCCACCCAGACTATCGAATTGACTCGACAGTTCCTAACCAAACGAAACTCGAGCAATCACATCATCAAAGTCCATATCACCCCCGCCAGTCATATCCTCAAATCCAAAGGTGTTGTCACCCATCAGACGCACATGGTCCTGGCCGTCAGTGTTTGCTCCCAGATGGTTAAAGTATACGATGGGGTCATTAGCTATGTCGTTATCCAGCAGCTGTTCTGTGGTGCCATCGACCACAATAAATGTAGACAGTAGCTTGCCTGCCATCATGGTTGCTGTGCTGTTAATAACAGAGCCATTTTCTCCTGATAGACTCAGCTCTGTAACACTTTGCTGCATTGCGGCTTTGATATAGCCCATGTCGCCTGGGTTGAGCAGATTGCCAAACTCATCAAACACCTGACCCTGCTCATTTTCAACCTGATAAAAGCCCACTAGATTATCTAGGGCGGCCTCACGATAGACTTCAATATTAACCGTTAGTTCACCGGTTTCAGCGCGCAGATCGATCATCTCACCCTCAACCGTACCCTGGAGACCTGTGCCAATGGCAGGGGTTTCATCGGTTAACGCCATTTGTAGAATGACTGGAATATCAGTACCTGTTGGTTGAAAGGTTATTTCAACAGATTGGGCATCAGCGCTACCGGCAATAGAAATAGGAGACTGGCCATCAGCATCCGGTAGCGCAAAAGATACATCACCAACACCGGTATTGAGCAGAGAATCTAGGGTGCCGTTACGGATGAGCATAAACTGCAGGTTACTATCTTCAGTTACCTCTAGCAGACGGGAAGGATTAAGATCTGAGATATCGCTATCGGGCAATGTGGAAAGTAATATTTGTGCATTATTCAGCACTTCATTCAGATAGTTAGCATCATCGCTGTCTATGCCGTTAATACTGCCATCTGTCTCCGTTTTTACAACAGCAATTTCATAGATTTCGCCCGGCGCACCGCTTATCTGGGTCACCTTAAGGGCAGATTTGTCGCTATTGACAGTGAGTAGATTGTTAGCTTGAGGAACAAGGCCAGCCGTAGGAATATCAAAAACCGCATCGGCAAAGCCCACCGTTTCTTCGGTCAGGTAGTTAGGGTCAAACTGACCACCACCTTCATAGTGGAAATACCAACGACCGGTCTCTGGGGAAACGCTAAAGGAAGAGAGATCGCTGATATCAGCAAATGAGGCGATCACCTCAGTAGTACCGTCAGTTAGGTTAAGTCGTTCAATTTCAGCATTTATAGAATCATTACGGTAGGTGACGTACAGAGTATCGCCAAAATATTCAGCAACGCCCCAATCTGCCCAGTTTTCACCATAAAACAGAGCCGGTGAAGCTTCGGTTTCTACGACAGTTACAGTTCCTGAGGGCAGCTCGATATCGTAGAAAATTTCGCTGACATTATCATAGATGACAACACGTTCATGACCGGCAAAAACACCACTAGCGCCGTTAGTATTGTCAGTATCCAAATCGATCGCCATGGATAAAGCAATGCTGTTACCGGTTAAATCCCCCGTGTTACCATCGATTTCGAGCAAGTGGGTAACCGTTGCAGTTGCATCGTCTGTATAAGCCCTTAGAGGAGTACTGGTATCGGTACCTAGGGTATAGATCGTACCCGTTGCAATATCATTGAAAATACCATCATAGAGACTTGGGCCTGAAACTGAGGACAAATCTAGGGGAGCATAGCCCGTAGCATCATCACCTGTGACAAACACATGGGAGTTTGAAATAGCAATGCCCCCACGATCGTCACCTGTGACATCATCATGATCAACGACTGCCGAATTAGTATCGGACAAGCTGACAATCTGTAATTCTCCAACGCCCATTGACGCACCTGCCACAATGCTGGCATCGGCATAGCCCAGAGTCTCACTATCACCGCCAAATTGACTGTCGTCTTCGTGGTGAAAATACCAACGATTAGTGGTAGGAGATACCGTAAAGGATGATAAATCACTCAGATCGCTAAAGGTTGCTAGTGTTGTAGTTGCACCATCTGAGATCTGCAAACGTTCTATTTCGTCACCGGAATCGCTGCGATAAGTAGCGTACAGTTCACCCCCAAAGTATTCGGCTACACCCCAGTCGGCCCAATTCTCGCTCCCATAGAGGTCAGGTGTCGCCGCATTGCCTAAGTTAGAAACCGTACCTGAAATGAGGTCGATGTTGTAAAAATTGCCACTGTCTTGGTCGTAGATTACTGTACGCCAATAGCCTGCAAAGACTCCGTTCTCAGAAGAATCTGTGTCTAAAGTAATTGGGTCACCGGAGAGCGCCATGCTGATACCGGTTTGCTCCCCCGTAGAGCCATCGAGCTCTAGTAGATGGGTAATCGTAACGATGCCGCTATCTTCAACTAGAGGAGTGGTGCTATCGGTAGCCAAGGTATAGACCTTGCCATTCGCAATATCGCTAAAAATGCCGTCATAGCGTGATACTGAGACCTTAGAGAGCTCAAGATCTGCATTACCAGTAGCTGCATCACCCGTGACAAATACTCGAGAGTCTGAGACAGCGATGCCGCCACGATCATCTCCAGTACTCGCATCATGATCGATTACTTGGGAATTACTGGATGAGAGGGTGACGTTCCCACCCAAACTAGTAATCCGAAAGTTGGTTGACGATACAGTATCAAAGGTGGCATCAGCAAAGCCAACCGTTTCGCTGGTTAACCTATCAGGATCAAACTGACCACTACCCTCATAGTGGAAATACCAGCGGCCTGTATTGGGAGAGACTGTAAAAGAAGATAGATCGCTTAGGTCTCTAAACGTTCCTAATGTTTCTGTTGTGCCATCTGAGACTCGCAGACGTTCGATTTCATTGGCTGCAGCATCATTACGGTAGGTGACATAGAGCTGGCTATCAAAATATTCGGCCACACCCCAGTCAGCCCAGTTCTCGCTGCCACGGAGATCAGGTGTGGCCGTATTACCCGCATTAGTAGCAGCCCCAGAGGCAATATCGATATCGTAGAAATTGCCGCCATCTTGATCGTAGACGACAACTCGACCATAGCCTGAAAATACTCCATTTTCGTCTCCGCTAGTATCTACAGCAACAGTTGCACCTGAAAGGGCAACACTATCACCCGTAAGCGCACCCGTTGAGCCATCGATTTCTAGCAGGTGGGTGACAGTTGCTGTACCGCTGTTACTCTCTAATGGGGTAGTGCTGTCAGTACCCAGGGTATAAACCGTATCTGTAGCAATATCGTTGAAGATGCCGTCATATCGGGTGTTAAGAGCAACACCTCCGGAGAGATCGCTGCGATTGACGCTGCCAGTCTGAGCATCGCCTGTGACAAAGATTTTGGTACCTGAAATAGCAATGCCGCCTCGATCGTCTCCGGTAATATCGTCGTGGTCGGCAACAGCACTATTAGCTGGAACCTCGTCAATAATGCTGCCCCCCAGGCTAACAATACGAAACTCGCCAAGAGTATAAGAATAATTGTGCAGGGTCTTAGATATCAGAGCTGTTTGAATAGTGAAGTCATCTGTGCGAGTTTCGAGCTGCCAGTTACCACCTTGAGAAGTATGGCCCGTCAGGGTGCGAGAGGCGGCAATGTCAGCACCTGCAAGCTTATGCAGCTTTGTAACAAACTCTTCTCCGGCATCGCCTATAGCGACATGGCAGCCATAGAGAAGGATTTGCTCTAGGCTGGACCATTGACGTAGCTGATAACTGTAGCTTTCTATATTTGTCAGGCTGAGTTCAGTCTCACCCAGATAGAGAGTTCCTGGAGCGCCATGGGAGATGATATGTAAACTGGTGGTCTCAGGATGTTGTTGGAGAGCGCTGGTAATTTGGTCAATGGCGTCGGTGCCTGGCGTTAGCCTAAGGACCGTTGTATTGGGTAGAGTGCCCTCTGCAAGGATATGGGCATCTGGGACATTGGGCGCGATCGCAACTAACCCATACCCTACTGTTGGTTGCAGCTCCAACAAATTGGCCGGACGGTCTAACACAGGAGAAGAAGAACTCATTCGCACAGCTCACAAAACAGACACAATGCTGTGACGTCCGTTTGTTAACAAGCCATAGAACGCCACCGCCCTAGACTGCCCGCTCCCCCAATCAGAGAAACTAAAGTGCGAAGAACACGTAAAGCCTTCTATACAAAAGGCTTTACAGTAACCTGGTGGACTGGTAAAAGCACCTAGAAAAGGCTGTTCAGCAATGATTGCAGCTAGTGCTAATCTTGATAGAACAGTTCTAAACTCTCTTGATTACCCACATAGCGCCAGTGCCAGGGCTCATAGGCTACGTTTTGGTCATTTTCTTTATGAAATGACATTTCAAAGCCGTAGTAAGCTGCATTCTCTTCTAGCCAACGAAATGCAGGCGTATTTTCAAATGAGGTATTTAGCTCGGTAGCCGGTTGAGACAGATCGACAAAATCAACCGCATAGCCTGTGTGATGCTCGCTGTATCCAGGAGGGGCGCTGACTTCTGCTCGGGTTTGGGCTGTTTGGCCTCGTTCGGCTTTGAGATCAAAAAACAGATACTGCTGGTCTTCTAAAGAGCGAAACCCAGAAATCACATCCAAACTGATGCCTGCCGCTCTGGCTTCTGTCATCATGGTTTCTATTTTTTGAGCCACCTCGGGTTTGAGCCGCACCATGGCATTGGTGGAGAGGGTGACCAAACTGCTAGCATCGGCAATTTCGTAGCGACGGTGGCCGAGCAAAGCACTGTCGTTAGGGGGGGCAACTTCCGGACTGGTTACCTCGGGTGGAGCAGCTGCGGCTGTTTCACCCTGGACAGGCTCAGATGGTTCGGTTGACGGCTCTGACGACTCGATTTCAACTGAAGGAGACAGCCCGCTGGAGTACAGCCACCAGGCAGCGCTGCCGCCAATACCCAGGATAGCCACGACCCCGAGCAGTAAGGGAATCGGATTAAATGAGGAGGACGGCTTTGCTGGCTCTGCTCTGGCGATCAGTGCTTCGCGTCGAGCTTCTGGAATATCGTCAATGAAATTTGCCATGGATGCCGTCGAGAAATCGAAGTGTGCCTATTTGTTCTGCGGCTAGTGTATGGCATCCCTGTTTTTTTGAGGCAAGTTCATTTAAAAAATCCTAGAAAAACTTAGAAAATACAGAAAAAGTCTGTTAACCCCTATCTATTAGGCCAACTTCCGTGGCAAACTTTCATCAACAAATGCTATCCAATCAGGGAGCAGCATGCTGAAAGCTTGCGATCGCAAGCCTATTTTCACAAGTTATGGACGTGCTGAGGAAACCCCATGGCCTTTGAATATCCTGACGATTTGCAGTACACCGATACCCACGAGTATCTAAGAATCGATGGCGACATTATTACTATTGGCATTACAGAATTTGCCATTGACCAGTTAGGGGATGTGGTGTTTTTAGAACTGCCTGACCTGGGTGACAACGTAGAAGCTGGCGAAAAGTTTGGCACTATCGAATCCGTTAAGGCCGTAGAAGATTTGAAATCGCCAGTGGATGGCGAGGTGCTAGAGCGCAATGACCAGCTGCTGGATGCGCCAGAGCAAATTGGCGACGATCCCTATGGTGACGGCTGGCTGATCAAAGTAAAAGCAGACGACCTAGACAGCCTGGACGAAGACATGATGACCGCCGATGAGTACACCGAGCAGGTAGAAGGCGTGAGCGATTAATTCCTATGGCTAGCTGTTAAAGCGCTCTTTGGGGGTGGTGCTTTGACAGCGGGTTAAGAATTTCGAGTGAAATCCCGGAGGAAATAGGTAACAATAATTAATCAAAGCCGTCGGATATCCGATGGCTTTTTGCTAGGCATTGCCGATCTTGGGATTGTTTTAGCGGTAGGGAATCTTTCAAATGCCAGGGGTGCGGCCGATTCCTCAAGCAGCGGCTTTTGAGTCGGGAACGATTGCCAGCTGGCCAATGTCGTGTTCATGTGGATCTACTTATCGGAGTTCTCAATGTCTTACGAACAGTCTCAGCCGATGTCTGCTAGTCTCGCCGTCAATTGGGCCCAAGAGCTGGCCACCCCGAATGATTTTCCCCAACGGCACATCGGTTTGACTGGCTCCGATGTTGACCACATGCTCAAGGTGATGGGGTATGACACCCTAGAAACCCTAATCGGGACGGCTGTTCCAGCTGAGATTCGTTCCGCTCAGGCGCTGTCGCTGGGGCAGGGGATGAATGAGCATGAGGCGCTCCAAAGTATTCGTGCGATCGCAGCGCAAAACCAGGTGCTCACCAGCTACATTGGCCTGGGCTACTACGGCTGTATCACTCCGCCCGTCATCCAGCGCAATATCTTAGAAAACCCTGGCTGGTATACCCAGTACACCCCCTACCAGCCCGAAATTTCCCAGGGGCGTTTGGAAGCGTTGCTTAACTACCAGACCATGGTCAGTGACCTGACGGGGCTAGAAATTGCCAACGCCTCGTTGCTAGATGAAGGCACTGCTGCGGCTGAAGCCATGACCATGAGTCTGGGCGTGTGCAAAAACAAAGAGGCCAAAAAAGCTAAGACGTTCTGGGTTTCGACGGACTGTCATCCCCAAACCATTGAAGTGATTCAAACTCGGGCGCTGCCGCTAGGGATCAATGTAGTGGTTAGCAAACAGCCCGACTTTAGCCAGCCTGTGTTTGGGATGCTGCTGCAGTATCCGGCCAGTACCGGTGCCATCACTGACTATACCGAAACGATTGCGGCTGCCCATGAAGCAGGTGCGCTGGTCACAGTAGCCGCTGACCTGCTGAGTTTGACGCTGCTTAAAGCCCCCGGTGAAATGGGGGCCGATATTGCCGTGGGCAATACCCAGCGGTTAGGTGTTCCCTTGGGCTATGGCGGTCCCCATGCCGCTTACTTTGCCACTAAGACCGCCTATGCTCGCAAGCTGCCAGGGCGTTTAGTGGGAGTCTCTAAAGACAGCAAGGGCAGAGCGGCGCTACGGCTAACGCTACAGACCCGCGAGCAGCATATTCGCCGCGACTCGGCCACCAGTAATATATGTACGGCCCAGGTCCTGCTAGCGGTAATGGCTAGTATGTATGCGGTGTACCACGGACCCGCCGGGCTAAAGGCGATTGCTACCCGTGTCCATCGGCTGACGGTGGTGCTAGCAGCTGGTTTGAGTAAGCTAGGCTTTGGTGTCCCAGAAACGCCGTTTTTTGACACCCTGGCAGTAGACGTCGGAGAGCAGGCTGGGGAGATTTGCGATCGCGCCCTCACTCAACACATCAATCTGCGGCGCATCGACGCTACCACCATCGGCATTTCCCTGGATGAAACCACCACTCCGGCAGCCGTGGTTCAGCTGCTGCAAATATTTGCAGGGGATCAACCCATGCCAGCCATAGAGGCGCTTAAGTCGGAGCCCACTATTCCGGCAGCACTGACCCGCACCAGCGAGTACCTCACCCATCCTGTCTTTAACAGCTACCACTCCGAAACCGAGATGCTGCGCTACATGTACGCGTTGCAAATGAAGGATCTGTCCCTGGCTTCGGCCATGATTCCCCTCGGTTCCTGCACCATGAAGCTCAACGCCACCGCTGAGATGGTGCCTGTCACCTGGCCCGAATTTGGGCAGATTCACCCCTTTGCGCCGCTGGACCAGACCCAAGGCTATCAGGTGCTGTTTGAGCAGCTAGAAACCTGGCTGGCTGAGATCACTGGCTTTGCCGGAATTTCGCTCCAGCCCAATGCGGGTTCTCAGGGAGAGTACGCCGGGCTGCTGGTGATTCGGCAGTATCATCAGTCGCGAGGGGACGATCATCGCACCGTGTGTCTAATTCCCCAGTCGGCCCATGGGACCAACCCGGCCAGCGCCGTCATGGCTGGTATGAAAGTCGTGGGTGTCAAATGCGACGACGACGGCAACATTGACGTGGCCGACCTCACCGCCAAAGCTGAAAAGCACAGCGCCAATCTGGCCGCTCTGATGATTACCTACCCGTCCACCCACGGTGTTTTTGAAGCCAGCATCCGCACCGTGTGCAACACCATTCACCAGCATGGCGGTCAGGTGTATATGGACGGAGCCAATATGAACGCCCAAGTGGGACTGTGCAGCCCCGGCGATATCGGCGCAGATGTGTGTCATCTAAACCTGCATAAGACCTTCTGTATTCCCCACGGTGGTGGCGGTCCCGGCGTCGGCCCCATCGGTGTACAAAAGCATCTGGTGCCCTTTTTACCCGGTCATCGTCTCACCCCTGCTTTAGGTACCGAGCAGTCTGTAGGGGCTGTTTCTGCCGCTCCCTGGGGCAGCGCTAGTATTCTGCCCATTTCCTGGATGTACATTCAGATGATGGGAGCTGCCGGTCTCACCTATGCGACTGAAACCGCGATTCTTAGCGCTAACTACATTGCTAAGCGACTAGAAGGTCACTATGACATTCTTTATAAAGGCAACGCGGGTCTGGTGGCCCATGAATGCATTGTGGATCTGCGCAGCTTTAAGAAGTCAGCGAATGTCAATGTGGACGACATTGCCAAGCGCATGATTGACTATGGCTTCCATCCGCCCACGATGTCCTGGCCAGTAGCTGGCACCATCATGGTGGAGCCCACCGAGAGTGAATCGCTGGCCGAGCTAGACCGCTTTTGTGATGCCATGATTGCTATCCGCGATGAGATTCGTCAGATTGAGTCTGGCCAGATGCCCCAGGACAATAACCCGCTGGTGAATGCGCCCCATACAACCGTTGACCTGACGGCGGAGTGGGATCGGCCCTACAGCCGAGAGCAGGCGGTGCATCCAACGCAGTGGACCAAGGAGCGGAAGTTCTGGCCTACGGTAAATCGGATTGACCAGGCATTTGGCGATCGCAACCTAGTTTGCTCTTGCCTCCCCATGGACGCTTACGAATAAACCTGGCGCTGTTAGGCTTGCCGCAACGCACCCTTCCAAAGAAAATAGTGGTTTGACGACCAACAGCATTAGACGCAAGGTAGTCCAGATACAATAGTTCTTGGAGCTACCTGCCTTTTCTATGGTTCAAGCGCCCACTAAACCCATTACCCTTGAGGCGTTTCTGGCATTGCCAGAAACAAAGCCCGCCAGCGAATACATTGACGGATACATTAGCCAGAAGCCGATGCCTCAGGGGAAACATAGTACGATTCAGCGAGACTTGACCCTGGCTGTGGAGATGGCACTCAAACCCAATCGCGTTGGTCGAGCATTTCCAGAACTGCGTTGTACGTTTGGTGGGCGGTCGATTGTGCCAGATGTGGCTGTGTTTATGCAGGAGAATATTCCCCGTGAAGCGGATGGCACTATTGCGAATCAGTTTTTGCTTCCTCCAGACTGGGCCATTGAGATACTGTCGCCGGATCAGAGCCAAACGAAAGTGACCAAAAAGTTGTTGCACTGTTTAAAGTGCGGCAGTCAAATGGGCTGGTTGATCGATCCAGATGAGCAGACAATTTTTGTATACGGTACGGAGTTTTCGTTACAGGTGTTTGATATGGAAGCACCAAACGAGCCTCTGCCAGTACCAACCTTTGCAGCAAACGTGAATTTGACAATGCAAGATGTGATGAACTGGTTACTTGAGTAAGAATGTCTTCCAGAGTATTAAGCTGTCATTGCTCATATCATGGTCTAAATACTACATGATTAGAATAGAGACGTAACCTCATAGCCATCCCCCATGACATCATCTGGAAATGAGCCGCCGGATAAATCTTTGGAAGAGAAGATTACAGATGCTGTGACCAAGTTTCTAGTGCTGGGTGGCGGCGGCTATGGTCTCTACAACCTCTATCTGGAAGATATTCCTCAGGCAGCTATATTCTTTGGAATTTCCTTGACCACAAGCCTGATCACCAGCTTTGGCCAACCCATTATCGACAAGTGGAAATCTGGATTGAAGTCCTCTGGCGAGAAGACGGCAGATGCCCTGAATGAGGAATTGGGTAAAACCACTTCAAAGTTACTGAATCGTGGGTTTGATAAGCAGTATTTGGAAGCGCTGAAGGTTCAATGCGATCGCATCGAGCTAGAAGGCTTTCAAAACCTGCAGCCCCTAGCCTTAGACAAGGTCTATGTGCCACTACAGATCCAAACACGGGATCAGCAGCTGAACCTATCTGGGCAAAAAACAATCTGGGATTTTTTGCCAAAGCGATATCAAACACCGAACCAGTCCCACCACCGACGCATCGTCATTTTGGCGGCTCCGGGATATGGCAAAACAACGCTAATGCGCCATTTGACGCGTACCTATGCAATTAATCCACCGGAAAATACACCGCAGTTTATTCCAGTGTTATTACGACTGCGGGAAATTTATGGAATGCTTTTGGGACCGGAGCAAGTTGTACAATCCCTCAGCCTCAGTGAGTTAATCGTCCAGCATATTCCTACTCAGCAAGGATGTAAGAGATTAAAACCGTCGAAGCATTGGTTTGACCAGGTTTTGAAAGATGGTAAGTGCTTGGTGCTGTTTGACGGACTGGACGAAGTACCTAAGGCTGCGCGTAAGAGCATATGTCGCTGGGTTGATGGCCAAATGAAAGACTACAGCAATGTACAGTTTATTTTGACCTCACGTCCCCACGGATTTGACCTGCGCCCTGATGAACCCAGCCATCCTATCGAGATTGATACTCGGCTGGAGGTACTGAGGTTTAATAACTCTCAAAAGGAAGCTTTTATTGATAACTGGTACCGAGCGCTGTACGAACGAGAGTGGGGCAGCAATCAGCAGGAACGAGGAGAACAATTGGATCCTGTACAGGTCAGTGCTCACATTAACGATGCAGTAAAAAAAAGTGCCGCTGACTTAAGGAAGCAGCTGTTTGCTGATCTTCAACTAACAGCCATTGCGAGCAATCCACTATTACTAACGTTGATTGCAAATACTCACCGGGCGGATATGTTTCTGCCGAAGCGTCGCGTGGAGCTGTATGAGCGAATTTGTAATTTGTTTTTGGGGACTCGACCTTATGTAAAAGGAACCAGCCTGAGCCTAACGGCCACCGAGAATAAGGCATTATTGCAGCTATTGGCATGGGAGCTAGTAAAAAGAGAGGCAACACAATTTACCTCTACAGAAGCAACGTCCTGGATTGAAGAGAAGTTGGGGCGCTGTAACAGGGAAAGGATTATTGAACCTAGCCAGTTTTGGGAAGAAATGCGAGATATCTCTGGATTACTAGTCGAGAAGGAATTGGGGCTGTATGAGTTTAGCCATCAAACATTTCAAGAGTATTTAGCAGCCTGTCATATCAGAGAACTGGGAAAGAATATGGAGACAACACTGCTTAGAAATTTGGCTAATGCTCGTTGGTATGAAGTGATTTGCTTTTATGCAGCTCAGTATGATGCCACACAGTTGGTAGACCAACTATTGTATGACTATCTCGAAGATTTAGATGATTATTTATTAGAGTTAGCAGCTCGCTGCTGCGATCAGGCTCGAGAAGTTTCTTCAGTAACTCGTCAGCGTTTAGATGAGCTATTGACTCAAAAACTCAAAATTGAGCAGCTGGCTGCAGAGAAAGGCAATTTTACTAAAACAACTGTTTCTGATACTGAAGAATCAGTTGTTGCTATGAAAGTTACTAAGTTAGTTGATTTTGAGACTATTTCTGAACTGGAATTCAAATTTCGTTTTCGTCAAGGAATTCGACTTAACAATAAAACTTTTGTCCGAGGAACATTGATTGCTCAAGATGAATTTCGCTTGTTCTTAAAAGATGTTGCTGAGAACCAGTTTCACGCCTTAGTAGAGTTAAGCTATCGAAAGATAGCTAGCGAAGATAACAGATTTGAACTACCGATTACATGGAACGAGGCAAATTGGTTCTGTGGTTGGTTGAGTACCCACGCTGAAATAGCACCAAATGACGGAACATTTCACTATCGGTTACCAACTGAGAATGAGTGGAAAAAGATTTCAACAGGATATCTTCTTGACTTATTTGAAGAAGGTGGAACTCTGCATCTTTTGCCCTTACAAAGGGGAGTAACACCTTTACCAAAGGCAACAGCACCTTTGTCAAGAACTATCATCCCCTCGTCTAAAAAGGAATTTAGTAGAGAACTTCAACCCTTTGTCCAATCTGCTCATACCTCTGGTAATGCTCTATATATCGTGCGAGAGCAAGTTCATTCTCGCTATGCAAATTTAATTAATTATTTGGCTAGCGCCCATTGGCAAGAAGCAGATCAAGAAACTGAACGAATAATCTTGAAGGTGGCGAACCAGAAAGAGCAAGGCTATTTGAGTAAAGACAGTATTAAGAAGCTGATTGACTGACAAAAGATACTGTCTCTAATGTTGAAGTGACCGTCAGTTATGGATTGTAGAAAATTGAAAAGGAAGTGGGAGTCCAGCACTCTAGAATTAGATACCACTCAAATTATAGAAACGCTGTGAAAAAAACTCCCGTCTCTACGATGCCTTGAAAGCCTGGCTAGGTCAAGGCGAAAACTGGGTACATCTCACTCATTTAACGACTTGTCTATGGATGGTCGTCGGGCTGATTCATACCGGTGAAGTAAACCTAACGAAGTGGGCCAAATATATTCCCTGCCGAGGGCAGTACGCGCAAAGTCGCCAACGTCGTATTCGTCGCTGGCTAGGGAATCCACGCATCAATGTACATCGGTTGTACAAGCCAATCATTCAAGCTGCGTTGGCGAATTGGGAAGACGAGTGTCTGTATGTGAGCTTAGACACCACCCAGTTTTGGGATGAGTACTGTCTGATTCGGTTAGCCGTGGTTCACCGAGGACGCGCCCTCCCGTTGTCTTGGCGTGTGCTCAGGCATTCGAGTGCAACCGTTGCCTTCAGCGAGTATCACGAGATGTTAATTCATGCGGCTCGATACCTGCCGAAGGCCGTGAAGATTGTTCTGCTGGCGGACCGAGGATTTATTCACACGGATGCAATGGAAGCACTGGGCCAATTGGGCTGGCACTATCGCATTCGACTCAAGAGCAACACGTGGTTATGGCGCTCTACCGGAGGCTGGATACAACCGACCTCAGTTCATCTGGCTGCTGGTGACGTGCGCTGTTTCCACACTGTTAAACTGCACAAGCGACAGTGGTATGGCCCAGTCCATGTCATCGTCGGTCGCAATCCTCTCAATGGCGAACTCTGGGTCGTTGTCAGTGATGAACCCACTACGCTCAAAACATTGCAGGAGTATGGCTTTCGCTTCGATATCGAGGAACTTTTCAAGGATGAGCAGTCCAGCGGTTGGAATTTGCAAAAGTCCGAGCTTCGTTCGATTTGTGACCTCTCACGCTTATGTTTCATCTTAGCGCTCGCGACACTTTACGTGACCGCGCAGGGCGTTGTTGTCGTTGAGGCAGGCAAGCGGAGATGGGTTGATACTCATTGGTTTCGCGGCAACAGTTATTTTCGCATTGGTCTGGATTGGATTCATGCGGCCTTACTCGATGGCTGGCAGCTAGTGAATCGTGTTTTGTTCTCGTCTAACACGGACCCTGACCCGGCGATGGCCTCTCGCTGGCAACATGAAAAACGCTCCTTTCAGTTTGAATTTCAGGTCTTTACTACTCAGTTCAATCCTGACTAAACTTTTGTCAGTCAATCAGATTAAGAAGTTATCTTGTGAAGACTTACAGCTTATCGATCATCTATGGCTCAAGTTTAGCGGTGGTCACTTCGGCTTTAGTGTTCAGAAGAAGATTTATCTTCAGTGTGGAGGTAAAGCAGATTACAACTACTACAGGGAAGCCGAGCAAAAATGGGAAAAAATGGTGGGGTGGCGCGCAAACGATTCTCAAACTTTAGATATTAAATACAGCTTATATAGTCCGCTCGGACATCTGCCTATGAGAGGTTTGTTAAGGGAATCAGCACAGGGCGGGCCAGCGTCCGGAGGCGCAATGGTATGGGTGGGCCGGGACAGTTTCTTTTCTCGTATCAAAGCTTGTGGACTTTAGCCGACACCCAAGATAAGTTACATTCCTCTCCAGGCAGAGCCTGGGAGCGAGGGGTTATGTAGTCGTCCCTGAAAAACCCCAAATCAGGCTCCGACCGGAATCAGATTTGTTGGG
>ERZ1740072.195-NODE-195-length-26933-cov-4.551269_pt1 | contig 26933 bp, 27 predicted proteins | sample MGYA00581733_ERZ1740072 | MGnify/ENA primary metagenome ERZ1740072 (study PRJEB43018, sample SAMN04849741) | marine metagenome | isolation source: floating plastic debris | place: Pacific Ocean | collected 2008-08-30 | study: EMG produced TPA metagenomics assembly...
TTCACAAATTACCTATATAAAGAAATCGAGTTATCGGAGTATGCCTACCTGTTCTAGCGCCCTTTCTAAGGCGGAAATAGCGGTTTCTAATTGCGCTTTTGTATGCGCTGCAGACATTTGAAAGCGGATTCTAGGGCTTTCTTTTGGGACCACAGGATAGGAAAAAGCCACAGCATAGACGCCAAAGTTGTATAGTTGATTTGCTACATCCAAAGCAATATTTGCACTAGGAAAAATCGCAGGAATAATCGGATGCGTCCCTGGCATCACATCGAGTCCAAGCTTAGACAAAGATGCTCGAAAAAATGCAGCGTTATCCCATAGTCTTTTACGCCTTTCAGGCTCGTTTTTAGACTTATTTACAGCGCAAATGGACGCTGCTGCAATAGAGGGGGTAATCGCATTGGAAAATAGGTAGGGCCTTGCTTTTTGCCGCAAAAGAGAGATGCATTCTTTTTTGCCGGCAATAAAGCCTCCTGAAGCGCCTCCAAGAGCTTTGCCATACGTGCCTGTAATGAGATCTACTTCCTTTAAAACCTCTTCTTTTTCGTGGGTGCCTCTGCCATGCTCTCCTAGGATCCCTGTTGCATGACAGTCATCTACCATCACAAGAGAGTCGTATTTCTTGGCTAAGTAGACGATTTCTTTTAAAGGAGCTATGCTGCCATCCATAGAAAATACCCCATCTGTGACGATGATTTTTCTTCTAGCATAGTGCGCTTTTTTCAAGAGATCTTCTAAGTCTTGCATATTGCGATGTCGATAACGAAACCGTTCTGCTTTACAAAGACGAATACCATCGATAATACTTGCATGGTTTAACTGATCGGAAAAAATGGCATCTTCTTTACCTAAAAGCGCTTCAAAAATCCCTCCATTAGCATCAAAACAAGAGGGAAAAACAATGGCATCTTCTTTTTGGACATAGGATGCAGTAACCGCTTCTAATTCTTTATGCAGCGCATGCGTGCCGCAGATAAAGCGGACAGAAGACATGCCGAAACCATAAAGATCTAGCGCATCTTTTGCGGTTTTAATGATATCTGGATGATTAGAAAGGCCTAAGTAGTTATTTGAGCATAAATTGATTAAATCTTTTTTTTCCTCGGTAGATACGCTACCATCTTGAGGAGAAATCAGAAACTTTTCCTCTTTATATAAACCCTCTTTTTTGAGGTGATCCAGCTCTTCTTGGATCGTTTCATACAGATCTTTCATGAATATCCTTGGCGTTTAGGGTTGAAGGGGCGGTTTCTTCCATACAAAATCCCTTTTCTCCCTCACTTTTTGCAACAAGTACTGCACACGCGCCGTCTCCATAAATATTGACAGTGGTTCTAGCCATATCCATGAAACGCTCTGCTGCAATAAATAATCCGATACCTTCTGGAGGAAGCCCCATCGCTTGTAAGATGATCATGGTAGCTACAAGGCTTCCTGCGGGTATTCCTGCAACGCCCATAGAAGCAATGAGCGCTAAAAAAAGCACGCCAAATTGCATGGGTAAAGAAAGGTCTATTCCATAGGCTTGAGCCACAAAAATCGCAGCGACGCATTCATAAAGGGCAGATCCCGATAGGTTAATTGATATACCAAGAGGCACAATCAACCTTGTAACTTTGGAAGAGACCCCTACGTTTTTTTCTACGCAGTCCATAGTAATCGGGATGGACGCAGAAGAAGAACTAGTCATGCAAGCGGTAAATAGGGCAGGGCTCATCGCCTTCATATATTTCCAAGGATCTACTTTCGCATAGATATAGAGTAAGATAGGCATCACTACAAACATAAAGCTTGCAAGGCCTAAGCTTACGGTACACATAAAAAGAATCAGCGGTTTAATAGAAGTTTCTCCCAATTGGAAAAAAGCGTGCGCAGTGAGGCAAAATATTCCGAAAGGAAGAAAAGATAACACCATGGAAGAAAGCTCTACCATCGCCTGAAATATCCCTTCAAAAAATCCAATTAGATGCTCTTGATTTTTTTTGTCTACTTTAGTAATCGCAATACCTAAAAGGAGACTAAAAATAATCAAAGGAACCATCTGTCCATCAACCATTGCCTGAAAAATATTCTTAGGAATCAGCATAAATACCCAATCGCTCATTTGAGAGAAAGGAGTTTTTATCTCCGTTAGATTTTCCTGCGTAGTACGCATAAGATCTAGGTCGTATGCTTTTCCAGGTTGAATGATATTGACAAAGACTAGACCTAAAAAAAGCGCAACCAAGGTAGTGCCAAAGTAACACAGTGCTGTTTTGCCGCCTAGCCTTCGAAACGAGCTATCTGCGCCTAACTTAGCCATAGAAGCGATAATGGACGATAACACCAAAGGCATTACAAGCGCTGTTAATGCGCGTAAAAACAAAGACCCGAGCCAATCTAACTGGACAAATATATAAGTGGGAAAACTATCTGGGTAGAGCCTGCCAACACCAGCTAGGAGAAAGGCTGAAAATAAGGCAAAAAAAATGCTATAACTTTGTGGCTTTTTCATTAGGTTAATTCCAATATACTAGAGAGAATTTTAGAAAAATCCGAGAAAGATTACTAGAAAAAAGATATTTTTACAAAGGGGAGGATGCATTAGAAAAAAGCCAATGCGTTACATGTATGTTCAAAAAAATTTACCTCTTTCAAGAGTCTAATTTTTGAAGATACCGATCGTGAAGTATTTATTTTAGCCTTTGTAAGATGGATGGTCTGCTAGGTTTAGGTGCCCAAATCTTTCAGTCCCGAACGTTCTGTTTAGTGGGTCTTCTCCTTCGTTAGTAACGCGAGCTGTATCCACTGGATTTGGTACCCAAAAATGATATCCAAAAAGAACGTATTGTGGCTTAGAAATGAACTGAGCGGAGTTCTTCTGGTCTGTATCTACTAAATATTCTATTGTTGATTGAATCATGTAGTAAGACAAACCAAGCGTCACAAGAGAAGCAACAAAGGCTAACCCAGATATAACGGGTAGGACGCACCAAGATATTGCGGAAATTAATAAAGACAAGCGAGCGGCAGTATTTATTACAATCCAATTATTAACTGCTTTGCAGGTTTTGTTGGCAGAGTCAGGATCTCCAAGATATGCTGTTTGGTTGACATTTAAAAATGAGATTTCTGAGTTAGTAGTAATTTTAATTGAAGATGCCATAGTAATTTAAATTTTTGTTAGTTTAGGTTTATTCATCCTAGAGTCGCGAATTGGCTGCGCTCTGGTCGTCATTTAGTTGTGCCAATGAAAATACACTTTGATTTCCGTTATGGTTACTCCGGGAACGCGAAAGAGGAGGTATGAGCATTCTATGATCGGACTGTAGATCACAGGTCCATAGCCTTAAGGTGAAATCTCCTTTAGCTGGTCCCCCTATACAAGATAAATACGGCTTATTAGCTGGATTTTCTGAGATGATCTCTATAGCCTTGACTATGATAAACTCTGTGACAATAAGTACAATCGCAGAACAGACAAGGAAATTGAGTCCCAGAAGTATTCTAGAGCGTAGTAGAATGGCAGATGCGAATAGAATCAATTTCGCCATGTCATTCACTTGGATTATTTTGTTGACGAGCATGCAAGCTCTTAATCGATTTTCTTGTGTTTCTAGACTCAAGTCATTGGGTAAAAAAGTAGTAGAAATCATACCTTTATCTAAAAATTTTTGTTAGAACTATAAATTACTTTACGAAATAAAGTCTTGTGATTTTTGTCTTTTCAGGAAAAAACCTGGCGAACGCTCTAGTAAAAAAAGAGCAGAGAAGCTTGGGGAATACTTTTTTAAAAAATAAATTTATGGGATTTATGGGAGATAATCGAATTATATTGCCCAGGAAGGGACTCGAACCCCCACACCTTGCGGCATCAGAACCTAAATCTGACGTGTCTACCAGTTTCACCACCTGGGCATATAATCTAATAATCTACAAAGAGGAGAGACTTTAGGTCAATTCCTATTTTTAGTTTTTTTCGAGAGCTTGATGCATAATCCAAATCTAATAAACTGTTGTCTATTATATAGAAGATATGTTTATATATTAGGGTAACAATTATTTTTTAAAGCTTATGACTACACAAAATTGTTCCCTTCCTATCAAATATTTTCCTACAGTTCACAGCTGCTTTCCTGCTCCTAAACAAGATGAAACCTCACTGGAAATGGTTTCTCGTAAGGTGACCACTGCAGTAAAGGTTGTTTTTGCCTTTACCCACGACGTTTTTGGCAATATATACAGTGGGATTTTTTACACCTTACATACCTATATTTTTTCTTATATAACTCCCGATTACTTTCTGTGCACGCATTGGATTACTCCCTTTGCGAATAAAGAGGATACTCCTTTAGAAACAGCCGTTAAAATAGCTGCTTTTGCATGCCTATTTTTCGCTACTATTCCTCTAGATATATTAGTGGGTGGTTGCAGCTGTCTTTCTACAGCGATTTTTGGCGATGAAATGGAAGGCTACCCTGGACCTCGCCTGAATCTTTATAGGACACGAGGTCCAAAACCCGATTATCCTGTGAATGAAGGCCTTATCAACAGTTACATAAACAATCCAGAAAAATACCAGAGGATAGCCCATGTGCCCGCTGGGAATGGAGCTAATAATTGTTTTGTAATATCTGCTGTTAGAGCTGGTTTAGCTAGTCGAGAATTCGCACGTAAACTGGTCGAAAAACGTGCTGAGCTACCCAATGTCTTTAATTTCTTTAACGCATTAGTTCATAAAGCTGAAAAAGCACAAGAATCAGGTGGAGATCCCGCTCCAGTGCATTCAGATTATGCATTTTCTATGCGTAGGGACTTTAAAGATAATGGTCAACCCATAACAGATGTACCGCAAACAGATGAAATGGGTAGTGATGCTACGGTTATTCAGTACTTACTGAATAAGTTAATGCCAAGTAGAGATCACTACCAATTTCAAGCAATAGAAATACCTTTTGATAGCCTCTCTGAGGCAACGCAAAAAGCGCTCGAAGGTGATGTAAAAGCTGATAGCCTCTCTGAGGCAACGCAAAAAGCGCTCAGATCAGATATAGATATCGGCAATGGTGAGCGAGTAGTTAAATTAGGGAGGAAATTCTGGAGGGTGCAAAAGTGTCCATCTACTCCAAAACCAATGTTAAATCTGGCAATCAGTGTCTTTTGAAACGCTTGTCAACAAAGCATTAAATCATTCTAGTGAAGTGGAATATAGAGTAAACGATAAGACAGTGAAGACACGTAAATTGGAGAGGGAGATATTTCCAACGCCCTCTGAGATTTTACCTTTTACTCTTATGTCTTTCTACCATGAAAAAGTAGAAGATAGGAAGGGAAATAGTAAAATTCGTACACGTAGAAGCGCTCCTCCTAAGTCTATTCCACAGAAACTCACTATTCCAGCATTGTACGTAGGAGGGGGCTTCCCTGTAAAATATCGCCCTATAAGTCTCATCTTTCGTACGGGTGATAGTCCAGATTCAGGGCATTATACAATGGCCGTTCGGTAACATAATGATGAACATAATGATCAATGGGTTTTTTGTAATAGTTGCTCTAGTACTCATGAACGCATGAGCTGGGACAATCTAATGGAAAACAGATTAAAGTTATGTGTTGGAGTTTTCTATGAAAAAATCAATGATGCTGAAGAAGTAGAAGGTAAGGATTCTAAAGAAGTAGAGAGTAAGGATTCTGGGAAAGTAGATAACGAAAATGATCCACTTTATCCTTGTCTTAAATTTGATTTTCGAAAAATATCTTTCCCAGCCCTAGAAGGCGAAAGTGATTCACAGCGTCCAGAGGGCAAAGGTAATCAACAGCGTCCAGAGGGCAAAGGTAATCAACAGCGTCCAGAAGTCAAAGACTAAGGCAATACCCTAGATGCATTAACTTTAGAACTGTAGAGAAAAATAAGGGTTTAGGGAGTGTCGTTTTCGTATATAGGATGAGGATAAAACCCAATTTCTCGAATAGCAAAAATTAGGTTTGCTACCTTTCCCCAAGGTGCATTTTCATCTATATGTAAAAGAACTTTTGTTGCGTTTTTTTCTTTTGGAATCAGACCTAGATCGTAGCGCCGAATGATCTCTTCTTGTACCTTTTCTTTATTTTCTAAGGGGTACTTACTTAGCTCTGAAATCCATGCATATTTCCCATATTGATCGATCACAATACTAATATTTGCATGGGGCTGAGTAGCAATAGGCTCTTGCTCTGTATGTTTTGTTTTATATAGTTTTACCTCTGTATCAAAAATGCTAGATCGGGAAATAGCTAACACAGCGAAAAGAGACATCATTAAAAACAAGAAATCCATCATAGGAGCAAAGTTAAAGGTAGCTTGCTTTTTTAACGCATCTTCAGGTGTAAGATCCATATCTAGACTTCTTGTTCTGGTGTTAGTAAATGACCAAGTCGTACCGATTCATTCTGTATTACTTGCAATATATGAACTAAACGGTGCTTTAAAAAAGCAGAAAAAATCATAGAAGAAATAGCTACAATAAGACCTGCTACCGTTGTACCAATTGCGATACCTAATCCGTCAAAAAGAGCCTGGATACTTTCAATAGAGCGGTTTGTATCGTAAAATGCATAGAACATACCTAAAATCGTGCCAAGAAGACCAAACATAGGGGAAATCACTGCAATATCGTTTAGTATGGATAAGCGGCTCCAAAAACCGGATAAAGAGGTTTTTCCTTGAGATTCCATAGAATGGAGTACAGCTTGTAAACCGCGGGATTTCGACTCTAATCCTCGAATAACAATTGCGCTAAAAACATGCTTTTCTGATTTACAGAGGCGAAGAAGTTTTTGATGATCTTGTTTTTGGAGAAGCAGATAGCTTTTCTTTACAAATTCTTGTGGGATCAGCTCTTTTTTTCTACAAGTAATCAAAGAGTAAACATAAAGAGAGACAGAAGCTAAAGAAAGAAATAGCAAAATAGAGTAGATAACAGGGGAAGATTGAAAAATTTGTCGTAGATCAATACTTCCTGCCACTTCTGCTTGAGCAGCAGCAAAAATAATAGCGCTAAAAAAACACATAGATAAGCCTTAATTTCGATTCACCTTTAATTACAATAAAAAACTATCTGCAATAACTGCAAGCAGTTTTCTAACGCATGTGGAGATAACTGGGCGTTTGGCGCTTTGTTTGTGGGTTTTCCCATGATCATACAAGCAGTAAAATATGTAGTTTGTCCTATGCTTGCCGTATACATTGGTTCAATCTTCTGTTTGAGGTGCCTGGCGAATCCTGCTTATTCTGCTCATAGTATTTGCGGATAGTGAAAAGTTTTTTAAATCACAATGGAGATATTGTAGGGTAGATAATTTATTTAGACAAAAAATAGGCGTCTTAAAAGGGTAAACTCTACTGAATTTGCCCTTTTTCTAACGCTTGGAAAAGCGCGTTTTGCTATACTCATTATCTATGTTAGAGCTGCAAAATTCTTATTTACCTATCTCCTGGGATGAATCTTCTTTCTATATAGATGGAAAATCAGGCCCTTTTCATATTGGCTTATTTGATAGCTCCCTTCGAAAAGATATTGTTTTGATTCAGCTTCCATCGAATCCACGCTTACCTATTAACTGGAAAGAGCCTTTAGAAAAGGCCCAAAATACCTCCTTGCCTATCTTATGGGATATTGATTTTGGTTTGTCAGAAAAAAAACTCGGTAGCTACACCAATCCCTTGGAAGAAAAAACAAAACTTCTGACGGTAAAATATTTTATCGATAAGGTATATCCCCAGTTTGTGGCAAATAGCGTAGGTGTTATTTTACATAAAGCAAATGCATGTAAAGAAGACCCTCTGTTTGCATCAATAGATGGGTTAATTGACCATATTGCAACTTTTGCAAGGCATCTGCCTGATACTTTGCCTATATTTTTATTATTTGATGTATCTTCTTTACCGATGAGTAAAGCGGTTCAATTGCTACATAAAACAAGGTTTTCTCACTACGTCTTAGGTCTAAAGGGCGCAGGCTTTTCCTATCCAGGTTTTGCCTGGGGAAAAGGTGAAGGATCCTATGGCAAGATCATAGAGACAGAGACTATAGGCGTTTTAGTTCCAGATCATCCCTTTGAGGATCTTCTTAAAAAGCTAAAGTCCATTTCTTATAGGCTACTTTATAAAGAATTTGCCAATCAAGATTGGGTGGGTTTAGATGCGTTAGTTTTTGATGAAGATACGCCTCAAGTACGGCGGATCTTACAAGGGTTTCAGGCAGCTGGAGGCTCGATTGCTTCGATAAATGGCCGGTTTGGCGTGCCTAAAGAGCAGCGCTTAGAAGATCTTTTAGCAAAAAAACTAAAGACCTAATTTAGACTTAGTTTGGATCCAGTTTAAACCTAGTTTTATTCTCAGGGAAAATACAAGAAAGAAATATCGGGGTAGAGGGATTTGAACCCCCGACCTTCTGGTCCCAAACCAGACGCGCTAGCCAAACTGCGCTATACCCCGTCAAAGATACTATATATCTTACTGCAAAAATCTCTTTTTTCCCAGTAAAAACTCTATATAGAAAAAGTACTTGTGATTTCTAGTGCTTTTTGTCATGTTATCCTTAGAGGTGTTACATATGAAATTTTTAGCTTCTCCTGCTGTAAATCGTCTTAAAAAATATAGTCAAAAACCCTTTGATCTAACAAAAAAAGGAGCTCTTAACTCCCGTAGAATCGAAACCCTGCAAGGCACCTTAGGTCCTCTTACTTTACTTTATGCAACTGACAGAGTGGATGACGCTGTCCTAGATAGTCTTTGGCAGCTTGCAGAAGAAAGGGGAGCGCTTGCCAAAATGCGCGCTATGCAGTCGGGGCAAAAATTGAATAAAATCCAAGGGGTGCCAAGTGAAAATCGAAGGGTTTTGCATACCGCTATGCGCGATTTTTTTTCTGATAGAAATCCCAGTAAACATGCGCTTGTAGCTAGCACAAAAGCCTTTGAAGAATTTGTTAAGCTAGAACAGTTTCTAAAGAAACGCTCTACGCAAAAGTACCATACGATCATCCAAATTGGCATTGGCGGCTCCTATCTAGGTCCAGAAGCGTTGTATAAAGCTTTAGAAAAGTACCAAGTGCAAAACCGCTCTGCCCGGTTTATATCAAATGTAGATCCAGATAATACCGCCCGCATACTAAAAGAAGTCGATCTGAAAAAAACTTTAGTCGTCGTTGTTTCCAAATCAGGCTCTACTCTAGAGACAAAAACCAATGAAGCGTTGGTAAGAAAAGCTTTTGTCCAAAAGGGACTTGATCCAAAAACACATTTTCTATCAGTAACTGGGAAGAATAGTCCCATGGATAATCCAAAAGCGTACGCCGCTTCTTTTTACATGGAAGACTACGTAGGAGGAAGATACAGCGTTACTTCAATGGTCGGAGGCGTCCTTTTAGGATTTTGCTTTGGAATCGAAACCTTTAAAGAAGTATTGAAGGGCGCATCTTATATGGATAAAGTCGCTTGTTCTGAAGAAAAACAGACAAACCTTCCCCTTTTAAGCGCTCTTTTAGGGATATGGAACCGCAATTTTTTGCATTACCCCACCTTTGCGGTGATTCCTTATACAGAAGGGCTTGCGAGGCTGCCTGCGCATTTACAGCAGTGTGATATGGAATCGAACGGAAAAAGTATTGATAAAGAAGGCAGACAGGTGCCTTTTTGTACGGGACCTATTGTATGGGGAGAGCCTGGTACATCAGCGCAGCATTCTTTTTATCAGTGGATTCATCAAGGAACAGATATCGCATCTATTGAGTGTATCGGCGTAAAACAGAGTCAATATGGCTATGATGAGCAAATAGAGGGTACATCTTCACAAGAAAAGCTTCTGGCTAATTTATTCGCGCAGTCGATAGCTCTTGCTACGGGAAAAAAAGATGCTAATCCCAATAAACGCTTTCATGGGAATAGGCCAAGCCGGATTTTACTAACAAAACAGCTTACGCCGTATAGTTTAGGCGCTATTTTATCTTACTATGAGCATAAAATCGCCTTTCAAGGGTTTTTATGGGATATCAATTCCTTTGATCAAGAAGGAGTGCAGTTGGGAAAAAAACTTGCAGGTGAGATCATCGATTGTTTTAAAGGTACAAGCGCTCCAAAAGAGCCGATCAAAAGTTATTTATCGGCCTTAGAGCAGTTATGAAGGTTTGATAAAAGATCATCACAAACAGCTTGTATTGCAGGCGTAGTTGGGCTAAACGTTGTATAAATTTTATCTGCTTTAGGAAAAAGACCTGCATCTAAAGGATCTTTTACCACAATTAAAATAAGCGGTTTTTTCCTTGCTATTAACGATTTTATAAGCGTTTTTTGAGAGGCGTTTTTCCACGCATTGTAAGAGAAAAAAAGGAGCATATCAGACTGCTCTTCTAGATCTTTAGCAGCTTGGATCTCTTTTTTGCTTGGAGAAAGATGCTGAAAAAATGCAAAACGGATTTCTTTTCCCAGTTGTAAGATAGACGTTTGTAAGAGTTTTTCTTTCATAGCAGCTGGGGCAAAAATAGCTAGCTTCATGTTCTGTAATAAGCTACACGCGCTATTGGTATTTTCCTGAATTTTTAAAGCGTGCGTTGCAATTTGCTTAGCGAGAGATGCATGTTTTTTTCGTTCCAATGAGGAGATAGGCGGCGGATTTTTTGATGGCGCGCCTAGGTATTTGGTTTTCAACTGTAAGATGCGTGTAACGGCCTCATCAATCCTTTCTTCAGAAATAATGCCTTTTTTCACAGCAGATGCGATGTTTCGGTGGATTCTTTGGATATCTTCTGCGCTAAGTTCTAGATCAGCATCATTGTAGTTTAGCTGCTTTCCACCTAGACATATGATATCGCAGCCTGCATTGATCGCCTGAATTGCCGCATCATCAACGGAAGAGCAGTTTTTTAAAAGTCCCTTCATCACAAGAGAATCAGAAATGATTACTCCTGCAAACTGCAGATCATTCCGTAGGATATCTAGTACATTTTTCGATAAAGTAGCGCAGTGAACAGGGTCAATTTTCGGAAGCATCACATGCGCTGTCATGACAGTATCTGCCTTTGGAGCCATCTTAGCAAAAGGGATAAACTCCATTTTTTCTAATTCTTCCTTAGATTTATTGATCACAGGTAAATCTTTATGAGAATCTACTTCAACATCGCCATGCCCTGGAAAGTGCTTTAAAGAGGTGATGATTTTAGCCTGATGGTACCCTTCAACGGCTCTTTGCACAAAAGCTGCCACGATGTCTGCGGTACTTCCAAAAGAACGAAGCCCGATTACTGGATTTTTTGGATTGCTATTGATGTCGGCAACAGGGGATAAATTGTAGTTTACCCCTACAGAGCGCAATTCTAAGCCCATAGCAAAAGCGCTTTTTTCTGCTAGAGTAGGATCGCCGCTCATGCCAAGAGCAAAATTTCCGGGAAACGTTGTAAATCCTTGTTTCAGCCTAGATACAATACCTCCCTCTTGATCTGCTGCAATAAACAGGGGAATAGCTAAGCTGTTTTCTCGGGTCAACGCTTGTAATCCTTGACTCAATTCAGCTACTTGCTCAGGAGAATGCAGCCCGGTTGCCCAATTGTAATAAATAAAGCCGCCTACCTTGACTTTCTGCACGAGTGTTTTTGCATCTTCATTTGCTGCTTCTCCATGAAAATGCACCAATAACATCTGACCGATTTTTTCTTCTAGGTCCATATCTTTTGCTGACTCATAGCTAAATGATAAACATGTCATGGACGCAAGAGCTAGGATCACTTTTTTTAACATGGGTTTTCCCGGTGGTATTTTTCCGTGCAGTCTAGCAAGTTTTAGAGGTAAAACACAATTTTCTTATAAATATACTTTTAAGAACTTTTCGCTTTTGCTAGCTCATTTCTTGTAACAGCTCCTTGCGATACAGAAAAAAAATGGGCGCTATCGGATAAAAAAGGTTCTTTTTCAGGTGAGGTAATAAAGATTTGTCCTAAATTGAGCGACTCTTCTAATACCTTTTGTAGCTGCTTTTTTCTTGCGCTATCTAACCCCATGCCAAAATCGTCGATACAAAAAACTATGGGGTGCCCTACATTTTTTGCGAGTTCTTCTCTTTGCGCAAGGCGCATAGCAAGAACAATAGAGCATTTTTGTCCTTGGCTAAAAGATTTGGAGTCAATACCGTTGATTTGACAGATGAAGTCATCTCGATGAGGTCCTTTTAACGTATAGCCTACATGCGCTTCTTTATGCCTTGATTTATGCAGCATGTGTAGGTATTTTTGCTCGATTTGCTCTGATACGGCAATAGAGGGGGTAAACAGATAGCGGACTTCATCTTCTGCAGATAGTTTTTGCATATACTGGATAAAGGGTTTTTCCATATTTTCTAGAAATAGCTGCCGTTTTTTTGTGATGTATGCAGCAGATTTTGCCATTTCTCTTTCCCAAGGATCGATGGCAGCAAAGGCCATTTTTCGAAGAAGGGCATTTCTTTGCTTCATGGCCCGGTTATATCTGAGAAGGTGGTGAACATAAAACGGATCTTTTTGAGCTAAGTCGATATTTAAAAAGCGCCTTCTTTCATTAGGGGAAGAAAGGAGCTCAATATCTGATGGAACAGAAAAAACGCCGGGTAAAATACCTAAAATGCGGCTAAACGAAGCATACTGCGTCAGATTGTGTTGAAAGGTGCTTTTTTTTTCTTTTGCATGGTACAAAAAGCGGATGAAATCTTTTGTAGAATGGGTATCGATTAACCCTTCAATTAAAAAAGATTCGGTGTTTTTGCGCACAAGATCAAGCATTTGATTGGTGCGAAAAGATTTTGAGGTAGAAAAAAGCGATAGAGCCTCTATAACGCTTGACTTACCTTGGGCATTTTTTCCCGTAAGGACATTGAGGCCGGGAGAAAAATGGATCGTCTCAGATGGGTAATTTCTAAAGTTCTGCAGTCGCAGAGTGCGTAGGTACACGCTCTTTTTCCATATTTTGAGGCTCTTCTAAACGCATGGGCATAATGACAAACTGCCCTTTTGTCGAATCGGTGATCAGGCCTGGATTAAAGGCATCTTGTATAGAAAATAGGATGCATTCATCTTGAGAGCGCCTTAAGATATCGATAAAATAAAAGGGGTTGAAAGCGATTTCTAATGTGCCATTAGAAAAGTCGGCAGGCATACTGACAACGCCTTCTCCGATATTGCTGGCAGAGCCTTTTAAGGTGAGCTCTCCTTTAGCAAAAATAAAACGGATAGAATGGCTATGGTCTGAGGTAAATAGCGCGATTTGTTTCAGTAAGGACAAAAGCTCTTCCCTATGTAAAGAGATGTTGTGCTGTGCGCTTTGTGGAATCACCCGTTTGACATCGGGATACTGTCCAGAAAGTAGTTTTGTCATCAAAACCCCTGAGCCCACTTCGATAGAGGCTTTATCTTCGATGAAATGCATATGTACCGTTTCTTCGGGATCATCTAGCACTCTGAGGGTTTCTTCTACAGCTTTTAGGGGTAAAATATAAGTCGCTTGAACAGAGGGATCGATGGTAATGGTTTCTCCCATCCGAGCAAGGCGTTTTCCATCTGTTCCGGTAAATGTGATCATCCCGTCTGCTATTTCCACAAGAACCCCGTTCAGTACGTACCGGCTATCTTCTCTTGCAGCGCAGAAAATGGTGCGGTGAAGAAGCTCTTTTAACGAAGAAGCGGGCAGAGAAATTTTATACGAAGAAGAAAAGTCGGGAAGAGCTGGGAATTCACTGAAATGCATGCCATGAATACGAAAGGCAGCGCTTGCTGCAGTGATTTCGGCAAATTGCCCATTTTCTGAGGTGATTTTTACCTGCGGTGATCGAATTTCCCGAATCAGCTGAAAAAATCTTCTTGCGGGAAGAGCGATTTTGCCCTCTTCTATAACTGTTGCGGGAGCTGAAAAGCGCATACTTACGGTAAGATCTGTTGCACTCACTACCAAAGAGCCGGTCTGCGCTTCGATTAAGATATTGGCTAAAACAGGGATAGATGGTTTGGAAGATACCGTATTTTGGATTTTTCCAATTAGCTTAACGAGTTCTTCTCGTGGGATCACTACATTCATATGTCAACCTTCGTGTAAAGCGCTTTATTTCTATTACGACTTCATGGCTCTTTCGATAGACCGCTTATCGGTTTTTTCTTTTTCTTGCTGTCTTTTGTCGTATACTTTTTTTCCTCTGGCTAAACCAATCATGACTTTACAAAGATTGTTGGTTAGGTGGATTTGTAGAGGAATAAGAGTTAGCTTTTCTTGCGTTTTTTGCTTCAGTTTAAGGATCTCTTTTTTATGCATCAAGAGTTTTCGCGTTCTCTTTTCTGGGTGATTATGGATATTACCGTGGGAATATTTTTCGATGAGTAAACCAGATAAAAAGACTTCGTTTCCTTTGATGTAGGCGTAGCTATCTTGCATTTGCGCTTTTTGTGCGCGCAGAGATTTTACCTCTGTGCCTCGAAGAACAATGCCCGCTTCAAATGTCTCTAATATCGTGTAATCGTGATACGCTTTTTTATTTTTGAGTAAAATGCGCTTAGAATTTTTCGGTGGCTGTTTCATTGTATCTAACGGAAAAGAGGTCCTATTCGATTATTATGAAGGAAATGATCTAAATGATACACCAAAAAGCTGTAGAATCTACCGTTCAACTTCTCTAGCCAAAAAATGTCTTACCGAAATTGGTTAAAGAAAAGCAAGGTTTGTTATGCAAAATGCCAGTATGGACAAAGCCGCAGGCAAATAGCCCCTCAAAGATACAAGCTTTAATCGCGGTTACATCTTCTTCAGAATAGCTTGGAAGTAGATAGCGCCACTGTTTACCCCCTTTTTTTGTAAGAACAACTTTTTGCTCTTCTCGAAAGGCAATCATAGAAGATGCGACAAAAGCATCAAAAAATATCCAATCGTAATCAATAAAGTATTTTAGCGCTTTTTCCACTTCTCTTTGGTGTTTTTCCTGCCACTTTTCAGGGCTTTTTACCGCAATGCAGTTGAGCGGATGGCGGTATAAATAAAGCGCCTTTGTTTCAGAATTCATGGAGGTAAATTCTAGGCCGTGCTCTGAGGGGATCAGTACGCCTTCTTGGTTTGATCCCAGCTGTAGCTGAATAATTTTTTCAAGTACCTGGTTTACATAAACTGTGGAAAATGGGCTTTTTTCCATGTGTACCATCTGCAAGATAGCATCTTCTTGTAAGGCAAAAGGGGAGTTTGCCGCTTGCAGCAAAAGAGCGTTCATATCCTCTACAAAGGCAAAAGGATTCGGTTTTTCCTGTTGGATACGTTCTTTTTGTTGAATTGGCTCAGGTTTTGTCTCCTCAATATGGTTGGTAAACGCTTTCCATTCATAAAAAGGGGTTAAAATCTCCTCCCAAAAATCACCTGTTCTTGTGTAACCGAGGGTGCATATAAAATGAAATTCTAGGTACAGTACATACTCATGGAATTCTTCATGAGATAAACCATATTTTTTCTGGATTTCTTCTGCGTATACCATCCCATTTTCTGCAGAAAAAACGTCTTGTATGATGCTAGCAAAAATGGGATCGATACTGCTCATTTCTGCAAGGTGACGTTGGTAGATTTGGGGGGTAGATAAAAATTTATCGAGAATAGATTCAAAGATGTTATTTGAGCTGCGAGAAATCGAATACCATACAGGAAGAATATGAATAGGGACTTTTTTGAGTAAGTGCAGTAAAGAGTCCATATCAGGGCGAAAATTTTCATCGAACTTCACAAGCTGGGTTTCGTAGTATTTCCGTTTTTCTTTATCTACTTGGATTGAAGAATCGGATAATTTGTATAGCTGCAAAGGAGCGAGTTTTTCCAGTATGCGGTACAACTCTCCATCGGGTAAGTCGGGAAAACTTTTTTCAAGGCGAGATAGCGGAATTTCCAAACGGTTGAATAGAATCTCTTCTAAGATCTCGACTTCGACTACGGAGATATTAGCTAGCATGCGCCTGCTTGCAATATCTCCTTGGTAGTCATAGTCTTGTAGTTGTACTTTTTGTTTTTTTAGAGAGGGAATCGAAGTCATGGGATCTTATGAAACGTTTTTTACAAAAAACTTTACCAAAAAAACACGATTGTTGACAAGAAGCTCTCAATACTTCTAAAAGAAAAGAAAAAGGGAGAACACCTATGATGAATCGATCTAAACTCATCGGCCTTTGCACTATGGCTAATACCATTGCGCTTGGTTGGCTAGCATTAGCTAGTTTTTATGCAAATGAGCAGCCTGCCGTTCTTGAGGCGGAAAAACTGCGACTTACCTCAGAAGATGGTAGCTACTTTATTACCATCGGATGCGATGAGGGAGCCCCAAAAATCGTGATGAGTGGACTCGATAGTAAACCTGTCCTTTCGATTACCGGAGGATCACACCCAGAAATCGCTTTTCAAGAAGAGGAAAAGACCACATGCGCTTTGAAACAAAAAGAAGGGTATGCTGAACTTACTTTAGGTGATTTTGAAAAAGCAGATAAAATCTCTATCCGAGGAGGGGGCGCTTCTGGTCTTTTCTTGAAAAACACCGAGGATAAAGTGATCGGCACTTGGACACTTTTATCCGATGGAGGCGCCGGGTTTGGCCTTGCAGATCATAGAGGATTTGCCGCTTCTATTCTTCGAGGGGGTAAAAATCCGAGCATCTCATTTTTCTCTCCTAATAATGAACCTATGGCCGCTATGGGAATGATCCAACAGGTGCCGCATCTATTGATTTCTAGTCCAAAGGGAAGTGAAGGGATTTTAATGCATGGAGGCAATCCTGCCAGCATGCTTTTTGTCGATGAGCTGGGCAAAGTGAAGATCTTGATTTCAAAAAATGGGGTATTTCAAGGGCCAAATCAAGAGAAAAAAGAGCCCTCTTCCAAAAGATCTTCTGGTGAAAAAGTATTTTCCATGGAAGATCAAACAAGGCTTTTTCCAGAAATGCCAGAAAGATCTACAACGTTCTAGGAAAATTTTTTATGAAAAAGCGGTCTATAATCGCATTTTATGACCGCTTTTTCACACTTAGCGAAGCTCATTTTCGTGGGTTTTGATCCAAGAAATGATATCATCAGACTCGTATAAAGCTGTTTTTTCTCCTTGATCATTTACCTGGATCAGACAGGGAACTTGGGTTTTTCCCCCTACAGCTCTCAACTCTTCCAAGTCATCTGCATTTTTTCCTACATCCTTTTGGATCATCTCCAAATCCATTTCTTGTAGGACTGCTTGGACTTTTTTACAGTAAGGGCACTGCTTTCTGTGATAAAGCTCTACTTTTGTATTCGACATATATAGCTCGCAATTTTTTTGATCATATCTTACGCAGGATGTATTTAAGATGCAAATAGCGCAAATAATACAGGTTTTTTTTATCGAGCGGATGGAAAAAACACAGGAAATAACCCAATTTTGGATAAAACGACAGACTTTTTTCAAAAAATTTTTCAAACAAAAAAACGGTTCGAGAAATAGGTTTAGGCTTTATTTAATACCATTTTTTACTTTTTAAAACCAAAAAAAAATCTATCAAATTTGATTTTTTTATTTTAAATAATTTATATTAATAAATGTAAGGTGATGCTTTAGAAAATACTAAACTATACATACCTTCTAATCGATCTTTTAAGAAGATGTTTGATAAGAGGGATAAAATGGAGGAAACCATGCTAAAAAGAAGAAAAAAAGCTTCTACTAGTAGAAAAGCTACGAAAAAAGCTGTTCGTCGTAAGAGCCCTGCTCGTAAAAAAACAACAGCTACCCGTAAAAAAGCTACTCGTAAAGTAGCAAGAAAAAAAGCGGTAAAAAGAAAATCTACTGCTAAAAAAGCGGTGAAAAAAACAGCTCGCAAGAAACCAGCTGCTAAAAAAACAGCTCGCAAAAAAGCGGTAAAAAGAAAGTCTACTGCTAAAAAGGCGGTAAAAAGAAAGTCTACTGCTAAAAAAGCAGTAAAAAGAAAGTCTACTGCTAAAAAAGCAGTAAAAAAAGCGACTCGTAAAAAAGCAGTAAAAAGAAAAGCTGCTAAGAAAACGACCCGCAAAAAAGCAGCTAAAAAGTCTCCTTCTACTAAAAGAAGAAAGAAAAAAGCTACTAGCCCAATCGCTTTATTGACAGCGTAAAACGCAATTTCCGATGCGTTTCTTGTAAATCGAGTAGGAAGGGGTCCTACTCGATTTTTTTATTCCTTAAAAGGTCCTTCTATAACGATATCAGAAAGGGGCCTTCTCTCGGTAAACGTCTCTTTTTCTGCAAGTTCTTTGGGAAGATCGTCTTTTTTTCCCGGTTTTCCTATAGCAATCATGATTTCCACAGAAAATACATCGGGTATGCAAAGCGCTGTTTTCGCTTTTATATCGTCAAATCCTTGCATGGGATGCACTACAAAACCGTTTTTCACTCCTTGTAGAGCTAAATTTTCAAATGCAGATCCCGCATCAAAGCTGTGACATCTAGACGGTTTTCCGTTTTTTTCGAAAAGATTTCGTGAAATCAATACAACGAGCGTAGAGGCGTTTTTTGCCCAAACTTGATTGGCAGGTAGTAGCAAAGAGAAAAATAGATACCAAAGGGGCGTCTCTCTTTGTGCATATAAAAAACGCCAAGGTTGGTTATTGTAACTTGAAGGCGCCCATCTCGCGGCTTCAAAAAGCGTCATTAGTTCATCGTTTTTTATTAGCTCTTTTGACATAGCCCTAGATGAATAACGATGTAAAATCATCGGATCGATAGGGTAAGTAGGTGTTCTTTGTTTCATATGGCGTCTCCTGGAACAAGGCGTTTTTCACCCAACATGAAGAAAGTAGGCGAAAAAAGCAAAAAAAAGCTAGTTGATAGAAAAAAAACAGCGGCTATGTTATCCGGGATAAAAGGAGCAGGTCTATGCATGCAAAACTCTTTTTACTCTTGATATCTTTGAGTCTATCGCTATTTTCTCAGGAAAAACCGGTGGATTCTTTACCGGTGGATTTTTTAGAGGGGTATTATCCGATCGATTTTTCGTATGTTGTAGAAAACTCAAAGTTCCCGAAAAAACTACTGCGTATGCATCTTGCTTTGTATGAAGGGTATGTGAAAAATACGCGCCTTCTTATGCAAGATATCCAGTTAGAAGAAACGGATTCCTACACTTACGGCGCTCTTAAAAGAAGGCTAAATTTTGAGCTGAGCGGTATGCGCCTTCATGAATACTTCTTTGCAAATATTGGAGGAAGGGGGGTAGTTCGAGATTCTCCTTTAATGGATGCGATTATTGAACAGTTTGGCAGCTACAATAAGTGGAAAAAAGCATTTAGAGATACAGCGCTAATCCGGGGGATAGGATGGTCGATTTTAGCAAAAGATCTTCTGACGGGTAAACTCATGAACGTATGGATTGAAGAGCATAATATGGGCAATCTTATCGATTTAGAGCCCCTGTTAGTGCTCGATGTTTGGGAACATGCCTACATTACAGAATTTGGCTTAGATAAAAAGTCGTATATCCAAGCATTTTTCAATGATATTGATTGGTCTATTGTGGAAAAACGGTTCAACGGGTTCGGTAGATCTGATAGATTTGATAGCCCATATTAAAAAGCACAATTACGCTGCATAAGGCCATGGCAGCGGGTGTGAAATCTCGGCTTTTTTGAAAGCGAAGACAAAACACAATAGCAAGTACACCGGCTGAAAGCGCCCCGAGGTAACATCCCAAAGGCCGGTCGGCTAACATCAGGAAAGCTGCCAAACAGGTAATGATACCGAAAATCACGCCAGAGTACAAAGACGCTAAGCTGCCTGCTTCTTTATACCCAACGATGCCAAGGGCAAAGACTAGAGTCGCGTAAAATAATAGAAAAATAGCGGATGGTTTTTGTATTGGCATATAGACTCCTTAGTTGCCTTGGATCATTGAGAAAACCCATCTTTTTTTGCGCGCATTTTTTGCAGAACCTGCATTTCTTTTTCTTGAAAGCTTCTTAAAGAGTGTTGGATTTCTGGTACGTTCAACCGGAAAAAAGGATTTGTGCGTTTTTCCTCTTCTATACTAAAGGGCACTTTTTTTAGCCGTTTTTCGTGCGCTTTTTTCCTAGCTTCAATAGCTGGGTTATTTGGTTCTAAAGAATGGGCAAATGCTAAATTTTCGAGGGTATACTCGTGACCTGGATACACCTTGGTTTCTTTTGGAAGGTGCGTGAGTTTTTGTAGAGATAGGTACATATCTTCTAGCAATCCTGAATCTTCATGGTCAAACCGGCCTATTCCAGCGCCAAAAAGAGCGTCTCCTGAAAAAAGGCTATTTTTATCGGGCAAAAAAAAGCATAGATGGGACTTTGTATGGCCAGAAGTTGCCCATACTTCGATCACGTAGGAGCCGATTTCTAGTATTTCTCCTCCTTTTAACGCCTGATCTACTGGACCATCTTGCAAAGCGTCGATAGGGCCTAGGATAAAAGAGCCGTGGCTTTCTGCAATTTCTAAAGCTCCTTCTGTATGATCTTTATGGTGATGGGTCAGTAAAATATGGGAAATCATCAGATTGTGATTCGATGTGAATTCTAGTAGGGGAGCTGCTTGTCCTGGATCAATAGCAATAGCTAAACCTTTGTAGGGCAAAAGGTAGCTATAATTATCCTGTAAAATAGGGATCACTTGCACGCTATTCATATTCCTTATATGTATTACTGAAATTTTGAGTTTTGGACAACAAAAGATCAAACAAGATATCCTATACCCTATGAAAACGCAGATACAGCACCATAGCCTTGCCTCCACCCTAGAAAAAGCAAAAAAACTCTTGCAAAAAGACGAGCTCGTTGTGATTCCTACAGAAACGGTGTATGGACTTGCTGCATTATTTTCTTCTGTAGAAGCGAAAAAAAAAATTTATCAGGTCAAAAAACGCCCTGCAGATAATCCGTTAATCGTCCATGTATCTTCTGTAGATGCCATCATCAATATGAGCGCACCTTCTAAAGATTTAGCGTATCAGCTAGCTAGATTATCCCCCTTTTTTCCAGGGCCGCTAACGGTGGTAACAAAAAAATCTCCTACGATCTCCGATGAGATTTTGCCTTTAAAAACGATTGCTTTTCGTATTCCTAGGCACCGATTTACCCTCCGGCTTTTACACGAGCTAAATGAGCCTCTTGTTGCCCCTTCAGCAAATGTATCGGGAAGACCTAGTCCCACATGTCCTCTAGATGCCTTAGCTGATTTAAGCGGAAATGTTCCGTTAATTGTAGATGGAGGACCTGCTTGTACGGGTATTGAATCTACCGTATTGGATCTAACGCAAAAACCGCAGATTTTACGGCCAGGTCCCGTCACAAAAGAGATGTTAAGCTCTTGTCTTGGCGAGACGGTAAAGATCAGCACATCTCCTTCGACTAGATCACCTGGAAATAAGTATGTGCACTATGCACCTAAAGCTGCTGTGCACCTAATACAGCATCCAAAAGAAATCGAGCGTTTTCCTAAGGAAGATACGTTATTTCTCTCTTTTGAAAGGGAGCTGCCCAGCCACTTTCAGTCATTTGAGAAAAAAAACCTATATTCCCTTTTTCGAAAAGCCGATACACTGGGAAAAAAATTTATATGTATCTGTAAAACGCCCCTACTAGAACAAGAAGAAGACCTGATGAATCGCATAGAAAAGGCTTGCCAAAGTGGGAGATAATACCGTCTATCCCTCCGAGATCTTTGACCCGAAAGATGCGCCTGTATTCGACAGAAAAACCGCTGCTTGGATCCGTTTTTTAGCCAGAATGGTCGATTATTCTGGTTTTTTTCTCTTACTGTATTTTGTTAGGAAATATCTTTTCTACTTGCCGACCCATGTATTTTGGTTGTTTCCGTTAGAGTACCTTCTTTTTGTGCCGATCGAAGCTTGCTGTTTGCGTTGGAAAAAATCGACACCTGGAAAAGCGTTACTAAAAATACAAGTGCAAAAATCGCATCGCACCCTGACCATCCGAAGCGCTTTAAAGCGCTCTTGTAAGGTCTATGCACAAGGCTGCGCGCTTGGGTTTTTCTGGGTCGCTATTTTTTCTATGTCCATAGCCTATGTAAGGCTTGTACAAACGGGAAAAACAAGCTGGGATTTTGAAGAAGAGTCTGCTGTTTTGCACCGCATGCCAAGTAAGGAAAGGATCTTATTTTCTTTAGGACTGATTCTTTTCGTATTTTTTTTCAAAATGTACTAGATTCTGCAAATGCAAAGGAATTTCCCCTTGCTGTAAACAACTATTTTTCATTAAATGAGTGAATAGAGAAACGTAGTAAAATGACGCTTTTCTCAATAAAACACTACTGTCTACACACATGCCTGAATCACTTTTTGATCCTTCAATGAACATTTTGCACCGACCTTACCGAGAGCTCGATGCGATTTTTTCACCTAAATCTGTAGCCGTTATCGGCGCAAGTGAAAGGATAGGCAGTGTGGGCCGGACGCTAGTAACCAACTTGCTAAAAAATCCTTTTGGGGGCGTCATTTTTCCCATCAATCCCAAAAGATCTTCGATTATGGGCTTAAAAGCCTACCCATCTATTGATCAGATAAAAGAGCCGATTGATCTTGCAATTATTGTAACGCCTGCAAAAACGGTTTCTCGCCTTGTAGAAGAGTGTGTAAAAGCAAAGGTGCGCGGGATCATCATCATTTCTGCAGGTTTTAAAGAAATGGGAGATCCTGGCATCAAGTTAGAAAAAACCATACAGCAGCTTGTAGCTGGTAAAAATACCCGCATAATCGGTCCTAATTGCTTAGGTATTATGAACCCTATATTTGGGAACAATCCCACATTTGCAGCCGATATGGCGCATGCAGGCAACCTTGCTTTCATTAGCCAGTCTGGCGCTTTGATTACAGCGGTTTTAGACTGGAGCCTAAAGCAAAAAGTGGGGTTTAGCTCCGTTGTATCTATTGGATCGATGTTAGATATCAGCTGGGGAGACCTCATCGATTATTTTGGGTCTGATCCCCATACAGAAAGCATTTTGATCTATATGGAAAGTATCGGCAATCCGCGCGCCTTTTTATCCGCTGCAAGGGAAGTTGCCCGAACAAAACCCATCATTTTAATCAAAGCGGGAAAAAGCGCCGAGTCTGCTAAAGCCGCCGCTTCCCATACAGGAGCGCTTTCTGGATCTGATGATGTACTCAACGCAGCGCTTGCTAGAGCAGGCGTGCTCCGCGTTGATACCATAGCCGATCTATTTAGTATGGCAGATGTACTTTCGAAGCAACCAAGAGCAAAAGGTCCTAGACTCAGTATTGTGACGAACGCAGGGGGACCTGGAGTTATTGCAACCGATGCATTAATAGAAAACCAGGGAGAGCTTGCGCAAATTAGCCCTTCAACGCATCAGGAGCTCGATGCGCTTTTACCGCCGCAGTGGAGCCGTAATAATCCGATTGATATATTAGGTGATGCAAGTCCTGAGATTTATGGAAAAGCTGTGACTATCGCTCAACGAGATGAAGAGTCTGACGGAACGCTTGTGATTTTAACGCCGCAAGATATGACTGATCCCACCACTTCTGCCCAGCATTTAACCCAGCGCCAAAATGGGGAAAAACCTCTTCTAGCTAGTTGGATGGGAGGCGCTATCGTTGAACAAGGGATCGATTTGTTGAATAGAGCAAAAATCCCCACATTTGAGTATCCCGATGAAGCGGCTAAAGCTTTTGGTTATATGTGGCGTTACAACTACAATTTACAAGGGCTTTATGAAACGCCCAAAAAATTTGCTGAGATCTCGTCTAAAAAAGTGGAAGAAAGAAATGCGTTTATTCAACAAACGAGACAAAAAGCAAGCCGAGAAAATCGGACAATTCTCACAGAATACGAAGCGAAAAAACTCCTCCAACTCTACGGCATACCTACTGCTTTGACTACCATAGCTTCTTCAAAAAAAGAAGCCGTTACAGAAGCAAAAAATATCGGCTTTCCCGTTGTCTTAAAACTACATTCTTCTACCATTACCCATAAATCTGATGTAGGGGGAGTGCAGCTCAACCTCCAAACAGAAGAAGAAGTAGAAAAAGCGTACGATTCCATCTATGAAAACGTAGCTAAAAAAGCGTCTTCAAGCGACTTTTCAGGTGTCAGCGTGCAACCTATGATCTCTTTAAGCGAAGGCTATGAGCTGATTGTAGGCTCGTCGGTCGATCCTGAATTTGGCCCCACCATCCTTTTTGGTCTTGGAGGCTCTTTGGTAGAGGTTTTTCAAGATCGAGCGCTAGCTCTTCCTCCTTTAACCAGCACCTTAGCAAAAAGGATGATGGAAAAAACAAAAATTTACCAAGCTCTACAAGGAGTGAGGGGAAAAAAGGGCGTTTCGATGCAAAAATTAGAAGCGCTTCTTGTGCAATTTAGCCATATGTTGAGTAACGAGCCTTGGATTAAAGAGTGTGACATCAACCCCCTTTTTGTCTCTTCTGAAACCATCATCGCTTTAGATGCTAGAGTTGTTTTATACGAGCCGGAAGAAAAACCCGTTCCATTAGCAATTAGACCTTACCCAGAAGGCTGGGTATCTTCCCACACTACAAAACAAGGTGCAACAATTACCATACGGCCCATCACTCCAGAAGATGAGCCGATGATTGCCGAGTTTTATAAAGAGCTTTCTGAAGAAAGCATCCGCCTTCGCTATGTCCAGTCGTTTCATTACGATGAAAGAACAGCTCATGAAAGGCTTACCCGCATCTGCTTCAACGACCATGAAAGAGATATCGCTCTAATTGCAGTAAAAGACGAAGCATTAGGTATTGCAAGACTGAGCAAAATTCCCGGCTCAAAAAGAGCTGTATTTACAATGATTGTAAAAGATACAAAGCAAAATCAAGGTATCGGCGCAGCGCTTTTACAAAGCGTTTTGACCATTGCAAAAAAAGAGGCAATCGATCTGATTTTTGCTGAGCTATTGGAAGAAAACCATCAAATGAAAGCCGTTCTCCAAAAGTTTGGTTTCACTGTAGAAAAAGGCAAAGAGCGCCTTTTTGCTACTTTGGATTTATCGAAATAAATCGATTTTTTCTAATGCCCCCTCACTCAGTTACACTCCATACCGGTAGTATCCCATAAAGCAAATACCTATGAAATACAAACAGAAGATACCCCAAAGAGAGCTGGAGCGTTTTAGTTCTTTAGGTACTTCTTTCCATAGAAAAATGCCATACAAAAAACTTAGGAGAGGCGCCAATTGCACTGCGAAGAAAATCCCGATTTCATGAGGCGTTGCTTCTGCGTGCAGTTTAAGTCCTAGCCCTAAAAACCAAAGCATACCTCCTAGCATCCCTAAATCGTGGTGCCTAAGGGGAATGGAGAGAGAAGAGGAAAATAAAAGAGAGTGGCCAAATAGGGGGTTTTTCATGAGAAAAGGACCAAAAAAAAGATGGCAAAATACCATGCCTATACATAGAAAAGAGCTGGCTACATTTGGACTCAGCTTTTGAATATCCACGGGATCTAATGCGCGGTCAAATAGGGGATAGAAAAGACCTACAAATACCCCTGCTAAGCAAGATAAAAAAAGGGTTCTTTTAGCTACGCTAAACCGCAATAGTTTTTGCAGAGAAAACATCCAGAAAATCGCTGTAGAAATGCAAGCGGCGCTAAGGAGAAAAATACTGGTAGAATCTCCTGTAGTAAAATAAGAATAGATCCCTTGATCTGCAATCAGCCCGGTGCCAAAAACAGCCATTAAGGTAAATGCCATTCCAGAAAAAGCTGTAGAGGCAACAAGTAGGCAAATCGCAATATTGAATAATACTCCTGCAAGAAATGCTCTTGTAACTAAAATAAACTCCCTATGCCAGGCGTCTTTCATCAAAAAGGGGATGTTTTCTACTGAAAGAAAAAACAAGAAAAGCGCCATAAAAATTGCAGATAGCAGCATGCCTACCACAAAATCGATGTAATACGTTTCAAAACGGAGCCCTTTAACCAATTTTAACGTGTTGATCCAAGATCCCCATAAAAATGTGGTGCCTAAGAGAAAAATCCAGTGTACTGTTTCATAATTTTCTATTGCCATAGCTATTTATTAAAAAAAACGGGACTGAATTGCAATCTTTTTTCCTTCGATTTTATCTATCATGCAACTTATACTGATGTTTTCAAAGACAGTACATTATGCCCTCTACTTTTGCTACGCCCACAAGCACCGAAGCGTTTTTCAAGGTGCATAGCATCCATCCAGATAAAATCCGTAAACTCGATGGTTTATCTATCTCGGCTCTTTCAATGGGAACGTATTTAGGTCCAATTGATGATCGAACCGATGAAGAATACATCAGCGCACTTTTACTAGGCGCCTCTCATGGGATCAATGCCATTGATACTGGTTCAAGCTACCGCAAACAGCGGAGTGAAAAAATGCTGAAAAAGTTTTTTTCTGGACTATCTTCTTACGGTATCGATCGAGAGCAAATCGTTGTATCTACAAAGGTGGGGTTTATTCCAGAAAGCGCTGATGAAGATAGCTATGAGGGATATATCCGCTCGAAATATGTGGAAAAAGGGATTTTACAGCATCAAGATATCCTGCAAGATTGTTATGCTATTTCTCCAAGGTTTATTGAAGAAGAGCTCTATACCAGCTTAGAAAATACAGGGCTTTCCTGTTTTGATCTTTATTACATCAATTACCCAGAAATCCCCCTAATGCATTTAGGAGAAGAAGGATTTGCAGACAAAATGATTGCCGCGTTTTCCCTTCTTGAAAGCAAGGTTGCTGAAAAAACGATACGAAGGTATGGGATCGCTACTTGGAATGGCCTTCGTAAAAAGCCGGAAATACCGGGGGTTTTATCGATTGAAAAGCTGGTAGAGTACGCAAAAATAGCAGGGGGAGAAAATCTCCATTTTCGCGTGATACAAACCCCTTTTAACCTCGTGATGTTAGAAGCAATTAGAACGCAGTATCAGCCGGGAGAAAAAACCCCTTTATCCGCTGC
>ERZ1740072.196-NODE-196-length-26767-cov-9.383535_pt1 | contig 26767 bp, 27 predicted proteins | sample MGYA00581733_ERZ1740072 | MGnify/ENA primary metagenome ERZ1740072 (study PRJEB43018, sample SAMN04849741) | marine metagenome | isolation source: floating plastic debris | place: Pacific Ocean | collected 2008-08-30 | study: EMG produced TPA metagenomics assembly...
AGCACATTGAAAGTATTGATGACCTCAACCCGGCTACTCGAGGTTATCACTCTAATCAATTAACTGGCGCTGATGCCAAGGTTGAGATCGCTCAACAACTCATGCAAAATTTTGTCTTATCGCTACAAAACTGTCATGGTAATCGTTATTTAGCGCTAGAAGATCGGCCTCAAAAGATTCGCTTTTTAGAAAAAACACCTAAAAATGCACTGCGGATTCCCTTCTTACGCAGGATCTTTCCTAATGCCAAATTTATTTTTCTGCACCGTCAACCTGCCGCAAATATCAGCAGCATTATGGAAGCTTGGAAATCTGGTCGATTTGTTACCTATAAAAATCTACCTGATTGGTCAGGTCTACCCTGGTCGTTGCTCTTACCACCGGGATGGCAAGCATTGAAACAGGCATCTTTAGCTGAGATTGCTGCATTTCAATGGAAAAGCGCCAATCAGTCGATTTTGACGGCTCTAGGGACGTTACCACAGTCACAATGGTGCATCGTTAAACATGAAGATTTTATAGCAGAGCCTCAGCAACAAGTTCAGCAACTGTGCGAGTTTATGGAAATTCCCTTTGACACTAGATTGTCACAAGTAACGATGACTGACCTGCCTCATTCACGCTTTACCGTGACGCCTCCCGATCCTCAAAAGTGGCGAAAAAATGCAGCTGAGCTGGCCTCGGTTCTTCCCCTGGTCGAGTCTTTGTCGAGCCAGCTATATGCTTTGTCATGATACTTCTAGGGAATCAATCAAGCAGGCCCCAGGATATCCCTTTAGTATTACTAGTCCTTGCCCAGGAGTGGCAGGAATTATTTACCCAATCGTAACAATTCTGTCTTTAAGCCATACTCTTCTACTCGCTACTTAAGATGACGCTTTTGCAGTGTGCATTGGAAGCGTAACGATTAGCTTAAAGCTGAAGTTTATTTTTTATATCGCTATATAGCGATATAATGATAGTAGAAAATTACTCAATCAAGTTTTCCTTACTGTATAAAACTTTGACTCGTTTACCACGGGGAGTTTTCTGCTCCCTTCTTTTATAAACAATTTGTGTGAAGCATCTATATGATAGAAAAATCAGTTCAGAAAAATTCAGCATCCCACCCACCCTTGAGTTGGACAACTGTTATCTTTTTCATACTTGTTCATAGTCTTGCTTTGCTAGCTCCCTGGTATTTTTCGTGGCAGGCTTTGGGCATTACCCTATTTCTCCACTGGCTCTTTGGCAGTATTGGCATCTGCTTGGGATATCATCGACTCCTCAGCCATCGCAGTTTTCAAGTGCCAAAATGGTTAGAATATTTGATTACTATTGTCGGGGCACTGGCCTTACAGGGAGGTCCGATCTTCTGGGTGGCCGGACATCGCTTGCACCATGCCCATACGGAAGATGAACAAGATGATCCCTATTCTGCTAAGCGAGGTTTTTGGTGGAGCCACATGCTCTGGATGCTATATCCTGAGACAAAGTTTTTTGACCAAGACCAATACAGTCGCTACGCACCAGATTTGGCAAGAGATCCTGTTTATCAATGGTTAAATCGTTATTTTCTACTCTTGCAAATTCCCCTGGGGCTGTTGCTCTATGGTTTGGGAGGTTGGGCTTTCGTTATTTACGGTGTCTTTCTGCGAGCGGTGTTGCTATGGCATAGTACCTGGTTTATAAATTCGGTGACCCATATGTGGGGCTATCGTACTTTTGCGACCCATGATAACTCTCGAAACCTTTGGTGGGCAGCTATTCTAACCTATGGAGAAGGCTGGCACAACAACCATCATGCCTACCCTAATGTAGCTCGCGCCGGATGGCAGTGGTGGGAAATAGATGTAACCTGGTGGGCAATTTGGCTCTTGAAAACCTTGGGCCTTGCCCAAAAAATTGTCAAAATACCGGCCCATGTGAGTCCACTGCTGAAATAGATTTTTGGATTACCTATTATTAGGAGGATTCCCATGCCAATGACCGAAAGATCAATTAATATTCCCCCAAATCATCTCAACATTATGGGATATGTCAACCGTTCTGAAGTAAATGGCCCAGGACGTCGAGCAGTGGTATGGGTGCAGGGCTGCTTACGACAATGTCCCGGCTGTTTTAACCCAGATTCCTGGTCTGTTGAACCTAATCAGATAGTCTCTATTGATGAGCTAGTTAAGCGTATTCTTGATGAACCAGAAAATGAGGGTGTTACCTTTTCAGGAGGCGAACCCTTTTTACAGGCATCAACTTTGGCGGAGGTTGCAAAAAGGGTAAAAGTTCATGGGCTGAATGTTATGTCGTTTAGCGGCTTTACCTTAGCAGACTTGAGTAAAGAGAGTGCACCTGCAGGCTCTCAAGCACTTTTAGAACAGCTTGATATTCTGATTGACGGCCCCTATGTTGAGTCCCTGGCTATTCATCAGCCCACATCACCTGTTTCATCGCGCAATCAACAAGTACGGGTATTTAATTCTGCTTTAGCAGATCAAATTACATGGGCCAGCGATCAGATAGAAGTTCATGTATTTAAAGATGGTAGTCGATTGATTACAGGATACCGTGGTTATTCAGAGACTGTCTGAGGGGCCCAATTGAGCGTTGACTCTGCTAACCCAGGTACCCCTGTGGCTGTATCAGCTAAAAAAACTCGTGCTGGAGTCCTTGTTTGTACTTCAGCACGAGCGTCTGTCTGCTTTAAAAGGAAGAGGAATGTGCGGTTAGCTAAGAGAATCCCGATCGGCTTTACGGGTATTGATACCCAGTAGTCCATAAAGGGCACAGAAGCCGAAGATCCCTGTGAATAGAGCAAGGCTACCGACAACATCTAACACTATTCCTAGGGTTGAATCGGCATAGACTAACAATCCCAAATATAACGATACGATGCCTATGAGCGATCGCAACAGGCGATCAACGATACCAACATTATTAAACATGGGGTAAACCCTCCTAATTTTGAACAACGCAATGGACATACATTGCAGAACTCAAGCCGCAACCGGTGTCGCCGCTGGTAGACGATCCATAACAGCCTGCATCTTTTGACTGGCCTCTAGGGCAATCTCTTTAGCCTGAGGACTGTGAATCATTAAAAACATGATCAATGGATCCACAGCAGAGACTTCTACTTGCCCATTCCCATGCTCTTGAACAACAACATTACAGGGGTAGAGTACCCCAGCTTTGTCATCAGTTTGCAACATACGGTAGGCCACTAGAGGATGACAGGCCCCAAGAATCTTGTAATTGCGAAAATCGGTGTCCAGTTTCTTCTTAAAAGCTGCCTGCACATCAATTTCGGTTAATACTCCCATTCCTTCGGCCTTGAGAGCCTCGGTTACCTGGGAAATCGCTTCCTCAAAAGAAGCTTGAATTGTTTTGCTGAAGTGATACATAGCTGTATATGTTGTTTGCTTGAATTACGGAGAGATGGATTAGATTGATGTGAACTATTTTCATAGTATCATTATATAACTAAATAGTAATTTATTTAATTCTGCTCTAATTTTTTTTCAAAAGAATCCATCGGCTAGGTCTATTTCAGTTAAAATAACAACACCATCGCGATGAGGCTCATCGCTGCGATGCTTTTCTTAGTTTGGCTTTACAGGTAAGAGGCAATATCTGGTAGTAGCTACGCAAACTGATCGATCAATTCTGACAATTGCATCATGGTCGCCTCGATCTCTTTTGGGGTTTTATGCTCCATCCCCATGGCCACTAGCAATAGCCCTAACTCAACGGCATCGTTGAGTTCTAAGATCAGACCCAGGTCTTTAGTATTGTCGAGCACCTCCGGCTGACAGCTTGGATTTTTGACCTCAAAGTCTACATGCACCATGGATGGATTTTCTTGCTCACATCCTGGAATCTCTTCAACTCGAGCCACCTGGGTACCCGCAACCGTAATGCTGGCATGGTTGCTGATGACGGTGATCTCACCGGTTGCTAAAGCTTGAGTTAAAAGCTGTTTCGTTTTCATAATGACCTTCTATCCGTATCTACTATTAGCCTGATAGAGTTTTATTTCATTATATGAGCATCTAGTTGTATAAAATGCATTCACAATATACTTTGTAATATCTGTAAGGAGCTAGCAAGACGCTTAAAGCCTTTTGCTAGAAGCGATCATGGATGATCGACTTTGCGCTTAGAGAGCCGATAACAAAGGCAACAAGAAAGAGGATGGGGCTCCATGATGTTAGGGTTAGAGCGACAATCGCAGGGCCGGGACAATAACCGGCAATCCCCCAGCCGATACCAAAAATAGCGGCACCCAATATCAGAGACCGATCAATATCTTTGCGAGTTGGTAATCTAAATTTAGTCGCAAAGACGGGTTGAGGCATCTGCAACACAAATCGGAATGCGATCGCAGTTACTGTTACAGCCCCTCCTAGAACAAACAACAACGCGGGATCCCAACGTCCCGTCACATTTAGAAAGCTTAGCACCCGCTCTCGGTCAACCATTTGCGATAGGCCTAAGCCCAGGCCAAACAATAGACCGGATGCGATCGCAACTAAATTCTGTCCCAATTGCATAGTTCTGTGTGTCACGGCTCTTTCCATACTCCTTATCCAGTCACTCCGTGAGTAACCCAGACAGTGACCATCGCGGTTGTAAGAAACGTGAGCACCGCCATTAGCGATCGCAACGACAGACGTCCCAGGCCGCATACTCCATGGCCACTGGTACAGCCATTACCCAGACGAGTGCCAAATCCCACCAAAAAGCCACCCATGATCATTGCGCCAGGGGCAAGCACAGGTCGAGGTGTAGGCTGGGCCGCCAAGACATACTCATAAAGCAGCCCCCCCAAGAGCATCCCCGTCAAAAATAGCCAACGCCAGGTCTCATTACTTTGAATTGCGCCATTGACAATGCCACTAATGCCAGCAATTCGACCATTCAATGCCAATAAAAGCGTTGCACTCAGGCCAATTAACATCCCACCTAATAATGCTGTTGTCCAGCTTAATTCCACCATAGCAAGGGGGTAAAAATAATACTATATGACCAATTAGTTATAATTTATCATGACATTGAAATACTGTGTCTGTCTCGAATCACAAATGAGCGAACAACCTTGGCAATGCAAAGAACGGATTCTGTCTTTGAAAACACGTTGGCTCACCCTGCTGGGAGAAACGCTTGAGACACATCAGGGTAAGTCCCTAGACTATTGGCGCGTTGAAAAAGCAGACTCAGTGATTGTTTTACCCATTTACCAGCATCATCTGCTGTTACCGCCCCCCATCTATCGACCAGGTATCGGTGAATCCACCTGGGACTTTCCGGGTGGGCGATGCCTGGTCGACCAGATGCCTCATAGCGCTGCAAAGAGTATTCTCCAACGAGAACTCGGAATTGCAGACTCAGCGCTGTATGATTTGAAGCCTCTAAATCAAGTAGGCTGGGCCATCAACAGCTCCTTTTCCAATCAGCGCCTCTATGGGTTTGTGGCTGAGGTCAGGGCCGATACGTTCCTATCGTCTGAAAAACTAGGGGCAACGTATCCGACTACCGGCCCAGGTATCCAAGCTCTATTAGACCGACTGACTTGTTTGCAATGTAGAAGTCTATTAACAGAGTGGTGGGCAATTAGATCGCGAAAGTGCTCGGTTTAGCCGATACATCCTATATAGTCCTATATGGTAATATAGTGAATGCTTCATAAGTTTCTCTAATCAATCGTTGTTGCTGCAGAGCTGATTGCATTCTATGCCCGCCACCAAGAAGTCCAAAAAGAAAGCTTCCAAAACCTCAATAGCTACAGTCAAATCTGCAGACCGTGACGTTACTCAACTATCGCCAGCCGCACTGGGGTTGATGGCCGACTTTTTTAAGGTGTTGTCTGAAGTGAGTCGGCTTCAGATTGTGTGCGCCTTAAAATCAGGTGATAAAAATGTGACGGAGATTATTGAGATTACCGGGCTAGGACAGGCCAATGTTTCTAAGCATCTCAAAATGTTGGCTCAGGCAGGGGTGGTCAGCCGGCATCAGGAAGGTGTTTGTGTCTATTATCAAATCGCCAATCCATTTTTGTTTGAGCTGTGCGATCTAGTTTGTAATGCTTTATCCGTTCAGATCGAACAGCAGTCGCAGCAGTTTGAACAACTGGGTGCCATGCGACAATCTCGTTAGGATCTAGGCATCGCACCCTATCAGCAACGGCTAATTTAGTCAGGTTTAGGAAGCATCTTTACGTTCTAGGCACTTTACAGCAGGTCCTTGAAGGATGCTGCCTTCGTAGCTAAATCGAGAGCCATGGCAGGGACAGTCCCAGCTTTTTTCAGCTTCATTCCAATCTACAATACATCCTAGGTGAGGACATACGGCTGATACCTGATGTAGAGATCCGGCCTCGTCTCGATAGGCAGCAACTTTGCTACCTTCTACGGTAACCAGCTTGCCATCGCCTGGCTGTAAGTCTTCAGTAGACGAAAATATTCCCTTAAACCGATCGCCAACCCATCGACTACCGACATCGAGATTTTCTTTAATCGAAGTCTGAGTAGCAAAGGGCGTTGGTCGAGTTGCATCATACAAATCTGCCCAGGGATTAGACTGACCTAAAATCAGATCCGATAAGATCATAGCTGACATGACCGATTTGCTCATTCCCCAAAGGCTAAATCCAGTGGCTACATAGGTATGGTTGCTCATGGGAGTTAGGCGCCCAATGTAGGGCAGCTTGTCAAACGAAACCATATCTTGGCTCGACCACCGATAGTCAACAGCATGAATTCCAAAGTCAGTGGTGAGATCGCTAGCTAGATTCTGATATCGTTCAGTCGTATTGTTTTCGGTGCCAACTTTGTGACCTTCGCCTCCCATGAGTAGCAGTGTTCGACCATCATCCGTAGGTGTTGTCCGGATCGAACGATACTTTTCTCCAACCCCAATAAACATACCGTCAGGTGCTTTGTCAGCCTCGATATAAGCACCTATTAGATAGGAGCGCTTGGGATAGCTTTTGGCAAAGAAAAGACCTTGGTCAAGTATAGGTAAATTGGTCGTTACGACCACATCTTTAGCTGTAACGACAGCGCCGTTTTCAGTTTTTACACGGCAGGGATTCTCTCCTTCAACAGTGGTTACACGAGTTTGTTCAAAAACGTGACTGCCCTGTTCTGCTAGGGTCCCTGCCACATGGAGCATATATTTACGTGGATGAAACTGGGCTTGGTCTGGCAGCTTGATGGCCCCGGCAATCTGAAAGGGCAAACTAACTTGATCGACATATTCAGCGGGCATGCCCAGTGCCTTAGTGGCCTTTATCTCTTTCTCAATTTTGTCAACGTTGTCCAGAGTACGGGCAAATGTATACACATCCTGACGAGAAAAATCACAGTCGATGTTTTCGGTTTGGATGATTGATGCGAGCTTCTCAACAGCAGCCTGATTCGATTCAGCATAGATTTTTGCTTTCTCTTTGCCTATTTGGTCGATTAGGTCAGCATAGATCAGCTGATGTAACGCCGATATTTTAGCGGTCGTATGGCCAGAAACACCGCTGCCAACACGCTCTGCTTCTAGAACAGCAACCGTTTTGCCCGCCTGTTTGAGTAGCTTAGCGGTCGTGATGCCAACAAGGCCACCCCCAACAATGGCGACATCGACAGATATATCTTCGGTTAAAGCTGGATAGCTGGAGGGCAGGGTTGATTCTATCCAAAACGAACGATGTTCACCAGATAGTGATTGCATAGCCAGTCTCCTGATCTTGGGGGTATGTAGAGAAAACATGAGTAGCTCTAGCCTAATTGGAGACAGTGCTAACAGACTCTATCTTTGGTAAAGCATTAACAGAAGAGTTTTGGTCGAACCAATCAACCCTGGGCGACAGGTTCGCTAGCAAACCAATACTGTAGATAGATTCGGATATCATATTTAAATGACAGGGTCTAAGAACATATGGGAGCAAAGTTGCTATGACCGCAAGGAAAATATTGATGGTGTTGACCAGTCATCAAACGCTGGGCAATACCGGTAAGACAACCGGGTTTTATATTAGCGAGGCCAGTCATCCCTACGATGTGTTTGTCAATCAGGCTGGCTACTCTGTTGATTTGGTCAGTCCCCAGGGGGGTGAACCGCCCAGAGATGGTGAAGACAGCGACGACCCGCTGAATCAGGCTTTTCTAGATACTATGTCGGAGCAGCTGGCCAACACCATGACTCCTGACCAGGTAAACCCGAGTGACTATGATGCTATTTTCTATGCCGGGGGGCACGGTACCATGTGGGACTTTCCCGACAACGAGACCCTGGCAAATATTGCTGCTAAAATTTATGAGGCCGGTGGCGTAGTGGGTGCGGTTTGTCACGGTCCGGCAGCTTTAGTCAATATTACGCTCAGCGACGGCAGCTATTTGGTTGATGGTAAAGTTGTTAACTCGTTTACCAATGAAGAGGAACGGGAGACTGGACTAGAGGAAGAAGTTCCTTTTTTATTGGAGTCAAAGCTGATGGAGCGCGGGGCTGAGTTTCGTAAATCTCCCAACTTTGAATGCCATGTGGAAACCAGTGAGCGCTTGGTTACTGGGCAAAACCCAGCCTCAGCGAAAGCCGTGGCTACTCAGATGTGGTCACTGTTGGAAAGATCGAACCGAAAAGCGTCTGTTGTTCCCTAATGGGCACCCCATTAACTTTTGCTACTAATGCGATCGCAATTACCCCAATGGGCTAGTTTAGGAAATGATCCGTTGTAGCCTAAAAAAGAATGGGACGCAGAAAGCCTAATCTAATCACGACCATCAGCTTGTATACAGGTGGACTTCTCTTTGTTATCTTTGCCATTTTACTATTATTACAAGCGGCCGGTATTGTCCCAGCGGTTTCGAATATTGTTTATGTTGCGCTGGTGCTGCTGGCCGTTGGCTGTGGACTGCTCTACGGTGTTAGTAACCGTAACTACTAGAGCCGTGATTTTGAGCCATAGGCAAAAACCCTACAGGTCAAAACAAGCAACCGCAGGGTAAAAATCTAGGATTTGATTGTTCTTTACGTTACTTCTTTAGATAGGAGGTAGCGTAATTTTTTTGGAGATCTATCGTTTGACGATAATCCAAATGGCATGAATAATACCGGGAATATAGCCTAGCAGCGTTAGCAAAATATTGATCCAAAACTGTGGGCCAATGCCAACCTGTAAGAATACTCCTAGGGGAGGAATAAAAATTGCAACTAAAATTCTAAGAAGGTCCATACTATTCTCCTGTTAAACCTACGGTGTTGTTAATCTTCGAGATCATGTTATCTGCAGGATACCAGTGGGCGGTATTTCTGATAGACTGGTTTATCTCCTAAAGGGAAAAAGAGTATCCTGCTGGGTCTCAAGTAAATTTGGACGTTGTTACATCCGCAGTAGTTGCTAACTTACTGTTTCTGGTAGTCAGGGTCAATCCAGCACTGGGGTAGAGATTCTCCTGATGGAAATATAAGCTGTGACTTTTGAAACGAGCTAGGAGGCTGTTCAGCCTCCCCAGACTGCTGCTGACCCTGGATGTCGGTTTCAAACGGGTTAAACAGCGCTTCAGTGTCAAGGACCTTGATTAGGGTTTTATCTCTGCTAAGTTTGACAAACATGAAAATCTCTATGACAAAAATAACGTTGGAGAGCAGGTTTGCCCGTAATACGTTTTTTAACTACTACAGAGTAGGCTAGAAATTACATAGCGACGTCTATCAAAAGAAACAATATGCCACTGCCGTAAACTCTTGCCTTTAGAAAAAAGGTCAGCCGTCCGCAGCGTTTCGTCGGCTATCAATTACCCATAGTGTATCTAAATCCTTTAGGTAGAAAAGGGTAAAGCAGGCTGCTAGCATCGGCCAGGCTGCAAAAAATAACAGATTGCTATCTTCGTAGGGAGCGATCGCAAATCTACCATGGACCGGTTTCCTTTAAAAATGGCGATAGCTGCGGTGGCGTCCACCGCAGTGGTAATCCGCTTTCAATCCGGTAGCCCCGTTCTGGATACAGCTGCAGTAGCCGCTCGGCTCCTGGATAGTTGCTAATTTCAGGCCCTTCCCAAATCACCTTTGCAGACCCTGTAAGGTACAATAAGTCTCCTCGTTCAAAGTCTATAAACAGCAGACCTGCTCGAGGATTAAGCTCTATATTGCCAAATGTATTAAAAAGAAAATTACCAGCAAAGTCGGGTACCGTCAGCGCATCGTTAGGATCGATGCGTACAAATCCGGGTTTACCCCCACGGTGGGATACGTCCACTCCACTGGCGAGTCCAGCCGATTCAGACTGATAGGCCGTAGCGATAAAGAAGGTGTCTGCTGCTGTAATGAGATTCTGTTCATAGGCAGACAGCTTTGTAACCTCCTGTACTGCTGGGGTCGGGCCGATATCGACTAGCTCAAACTGGCGGGTCTGAATATATTTAGGACAGTTTCCAAAGCTTTGTTTGACCTGGATTTCAAAGTCATGGCCGGTTGTTGTAACAACGACACCATTAAGCCGGTTACGACGGCGAGTATGGAGTTCGATGCCTAGCAGCCCAATATCAGTACCCTCCACGAGTGTCTGCGCTAGCGGGTCTCCTGCTAGGGGCCGGGCGGCAACCTTGAGTCTGTGCGCATCTGGAGATGAGAGAAACCCAGGCTGTCCTACTAGAATAGACGCCCAGGGATGACCCAAACTATCCACCGTTCCCACGATGGCATAGGGCAGCTGAGCAAAAAACTGTTGATGCTGCTCTAGCATAAACGTACGAATAAAGCGTCGTCCCTGCTGCTCGACTCGGTCCTGTGCGTCAAAGCGAGCGTGGATCGCTGTCTCTCCTTGATGAAATGGAGACTCCGTTTTGGTCCAACCAGGAATTGCCATCTGTGTATGTTCCTATGGGTGAGCTACGGTTTTAGGATGCGGGGGCAATCAGCTCCATGCGAATGCCGCCGGGAATATAAAACATCATGTTGGGTCGTCGATCTGTATTGTGCTTTAAAGAACCGGACGGAACGAGCTTAGAGCGATATGACGGTGAATTCCTTGACTGAAATCAAGTTCGTATCATTTTGCAATAAACGATTGTGGCAGTGCGATCGCAACCCGCCCCTGGCTCTATTCAGCGATATCTCCAGCGCTTGATAGACAAGCGCCTACTATTCAAATGTCTGAAGCTAGATCAGGATAAATCCAGCGATGTTTAAAGAACTATTAGAGACTACTATTAAAAAATTAGATTTTCGATCCATTCTATAAAGCTCCTTCTAAAAATATTGCTGCTAGCGCACAATAATTAAACTCAGGTTGGCAGCATTTATACTGAAATATTGCTGCGCAACCGCGTTAATCCTTAAGTATTCTGACTGATATCCCTGTAGCACGCGCACTCCTATTTACTTGTTGACCTATGAGAATCCAGAGACACTGCTGCGACTGCTGATTTAGGTGGTGAACCTACTAGCCTCCCAGTATTTTGATACCACAGCGGTGAGTCGCGTCTTTCCTCATTAGCAAAATCATTAACCGCAAGTGTGAGTTTTTTTGAACCTGCATATTTATAAACTTTAAAATCTCTTTTATGGCTAAGAAGATTTTATTGATAGAGAATAATGCCTCTATCTGTAGCCTTTTACAGCAGTGGCTAATCCAGGATGGCTATGAGCCTGTGGTCGCGGCTGAAGGCGGAGATGAAGGCATCCTATTAGCTGTAACAGAAGCCCCAGATCTAATCGTCATTGATACCGATCTGCCGGTCATTGATGGTTGGCAGGTTGTGAGGATTCTAAAAGCGTCTACGGTTACACAGAAAATACCCATCATTATCCTGACAGACCCTGTTACAGAAACAGCCTGGAACAGGATAGTTAAGTCTGGCTGTAACGCCTGTGAGCTAAAGCCTATAGAGCGCACGAGTATTCTAAGCAAAATTAAGGCCCTCACAAAACCAATTTTTGTATCAGCAGAGTCAGATCCGCTACTAAACGACCAAGACTCTTTCTTATTTCCAAAATTTGGCAGCGTTTCTGCGGCTAAGCACTCAAGCAGTAAGGGAGTGATAAAAAAGAAAGAGCCGTTTGCACCTGTTGTGTCACATCAGCCTGTTGTTGCCTACATAGAAGATAGTTTTAACAGCAGTCAGGTCATGGCAGATATTGTCCAGCAGGCCGGCTACGGTTACAAACGCATCTCTGAACCCCTAAGAGCGCTACCGCTGCTGTTGGACATTAGACCCAAGCTAATTTTTCTAGATCTGCTCACGCCGTTAACCAATGGTTATGACATGTGCGACCAGATTCGCCGGTCTTCTGTCTTTAAGGAGATACCGATTGTCATCGTCACTGACGGCGATGGGATTATTGATCGAGTGCGAGCTAGATTTGTAGGCGCATCGGGCTTTTTTAGTAAACCGATCAAGGAAGAGCGGGTGCTCAAAGTGCTCAAAAAATGGTTGGATCCGTCCTACGCTAGTCCAGCAAAGAGCTTATATCAACGCAGTCGTTTGCCCTTCATTTAGCGGCCCTGGTCCGATTTATTGGTAGGATGCGTGGCATTTTACTAGACCGGTGCGTCCTCTAAATCGGCGGCTATGGGATACGGATTGATTGCACCTTGACACCTACCTACTAGATGGTAGATACTCAAAATATGGAAAACAACACGGCCCAACGTATCTTAGATGTCGCTCAGAATATGGTGCGCAACCGAGGCTATAGCGCCTTTAGTTACGCCGATATCTCCAAGCAGATAGGTATCCGTAAGGCGAGTATTCACTACCACTTTCCATCAAAGGATGTGCTAGTTGAGGAGCTGGTAAAACGATACCGGCAGAGTATGGTGCAGGCGTGCGATCGCATCGCCCAATCTAACCTCACGGCCCACCAGCGGCTGATCCAATTTGCCCATCTTTACCAGGATGGTTTAGAGAACGGCAAAATCTGTCTGTGTGCCATGCTGACAGCAGATTTTGCTGTTTTACCAGAGCCCGTCCATCAAGAGATTAAAGGCTTCTTTCGCGATACCGAAGTTTGGCTCATCGCTTTGCTGCAGCAGGGCGGCTGGGACTGTCAACCCTCGGTTGAACAAGAGGCAAAAGGGGTGATTGCACTGCTGCAGGGAGCCCAGCTGCTGGCGCGGTCCTCTGCAGACAGCGTGGCTACGTTTGGGCAAGTTGTTTATCCATTGCTTAAAGCCAAGTTTTCCCAACGCTAATCAAAACTCTAACCAAACAGGAGCACCCGACCATGATTGCCTACACCTTAGTTGGCACCAACAATCTTGAAAAGTCAGCTACATTCTATGATGCTTTGCTGGCGGAAATCGGAGGAAAACAGGCGGTTGTGATTGATCGAGTGATTCTTTATGCTGGAGCCAAAGGTACGCCGTTCTTTGGCATCGCTCAACCTGCCAACGCTCAGGCCGCGACTGTAGGCAACGGTTCTATGGTGTCTTTAGCCGCCCAGAGCCCTGAAGAGGTCAATCGCCTACATGCCAAAGCTTTAGAGCTAGGAGCCACCGATGAAGGCGCCCCCGGTCCGCGCACAAATCAGACATTAAAGTTCTATGCTGGCTATTTTCGCGACCCCGATGGCAACAAGCTGAATTTTTTCTGTATGGGCTAGGCATCCTTTAGCGTCAACCCTGAATAATACTGTCGAGGGCCAGCAGTGAGAAACTGTCACATGATAGCGGCTACCCGTTGGCCCATCTCAAAAATCAGCGATCGCATTTTATGAAAATCAACGCCGACTTAACAAAACGAGCCGTTGTCTATACCGAAGAGCTACCCTGGGTGGAGTCTCCCATGGCCGGTGTGCAGCGGCGTATGATCGAGCGCGATGGAGAAGAAGTTGCCCGCGCCACCTCTTTGGTTCGCTATGCCCCCGGTAGCTACTTTTCAGCCCACACCCACGGCGGGGGTGAAGAGTTTTTGGTATTAGATGGCGTTTTCTCAGATGAGCACGGAGACTTTGGTCCGGGCAGCTATGTGCGTAATCCTGTGGGCTCTAGCCACACCCCCCACAGTAAAGAGGGGGCCACTATCCTGGTTAAGCTGCGGCAAATGCAGCCAGAAGACCAGCAGCAGGTGACCATTGACACCCGCAGGACCGATTGGGCTCCCGGCTTAGTCCCTGGTTTACAGGTGATGCCTTTACACGCCTACGGTACGGAACAGGTCGCCCTAGTAAAATGGGCCCCCGGAACTCAGTTTCAACACCATCGCCACTGGGGTGGTGAAGAGATCTTTGTTTTAGACGGCACCTTTGCCGATGAGCAAGGGGCCTATCCCCAGGGCACCTGGCTACGAAATCCGCCGGACAGCGTGCATACGCCGTTTAGTGAAACAGGCTGTTTAATCTATGTAAAAACAGGACACCTGGCATAAATCGCAAGGTTGATAGCTAAGGGATCTGCCAACAGGTTGTTTGACTGCTTATGTTTGGCCCCCAAAACCTGGAGAATTGGAGCTTTGAGCCTGTTTTTCCTAGAGTTGGCGGCTGGAGCTTATCCTGTGAGACTTTGAGGTGTCTTTGCGGCGCATCATTAACTATGCAAAAGAACACAGGATAGTTAGGACATTGTAGATAAACTTCAACGAAACTTTAGAGAATACCCCTAGATGATTTAATTTCTGACTTGTAGGATGATGAGAACTTTCTAATAAAATTTTATAGGCCATAATCGGGCATAGACCATCGTACTTATACGGATATTCCTATGTGGGCTTGCTAGTTTCTACAGGAACGCTTCCGATGCGGTGATCTGTATTCTCTCTAGCTAAAAATGGGTGGACTTAGAGGCAAGTTTCTCTAGGTTTTTTTGGTTTTTGTTTGAGTTGACTTTTTAGGAAATTAACAAAATTAAAAGCCATTGAATGTATTCGATGCAACAGTATTTTTTAGCCTTTTATCAAACAATAAATCCAAGATCTTATACCCTTTTGGTTTAGCTGGTATAGGTTCTTCAACACACACTTATAAGTTTAGATCTTCCGTCATGAAAAGTCTTTTGAGATTGAGAAGGCATAATTTGGCCTTTGGAACTTGTCTGCACGAGACCAGTGCGAATACGGTTTTCTCTAGAAGAGTTCTTTGCCCAGAAAACAGTCTGGTAAAAATTTTCAGTTTAGACTGTTTTAAGGATTTCTCCCATAGTCTGCATTTGGCAAGAAAATCAATATCCAGGCTTACTCTTTAAAGAGTTTTCTAACCCTGTTTTATTGCTGTAGATTTCTCTTTGGTTAATCTACGGTCCTCAGTATAAATTAGCCTCTGATCGGGGCTGACGTACTTTTATGGCACGTGATTTTCTTGTGACCTATGCTAAAACCTGCTGTTCTATCTTCAAATACGGCCAAAACCTCCTTTTTAAAGCTTTGGACAAATCGCTACAAACTAGATACGTATGGGCTGATCAGTAGCTGTACGAAAGCAGACTTGATCAATGTTATTGAAGAGAAAGGGCGTCAAAAAACGGTTGCTCGCGCCCTGAGATGGATTAGGATAAGTAGTGAGCTGGCCGGACTAAAGACAAGCAGCTTATTCTCCTACGTGCCTAACGTTGTTAGTTTAGAAGATTCAAAAAAAATTGCTGTTGTTGTAGAACAAATTTATACAGAACTGCTAGATATTTATCAGCAACAGCCTCTATCATCGGATTGGCTGGATCTAGCAGCTGCGTTAAACAATCCCCACAGCGTGAGTGCAAGCTACCAAAAAGCTACCGCGATTGATCTACCTGCGATCGAACAAATTGCGATCGCAGTTGAACCGCTGGTGCTTAAGCTGCAGGAGCAGCATTTGGCCTGTCAGGACCGGCGGGCCATTGGGTTTATGAGTACCCAGTTTCACTTTAGTACTCAAATATTGTTGAGCAACCTAAAACCGGTAGAGCAGGTAACTCTCAAGCCCTATCTACAGTTTATCGAAGAACAAGTGTGTATTCCCTGGCAGCGCATATGTGCTGCTGCCAACCGTCAGCCCATGGGCTCCTCCGTGCTGAAGGCCGTTGAGACGATGCTGCCTCAAAGTGAAGACATTGCTGACGATACTTTTAGACAGGCTGTGTCGCGGTTCTCTCTGCATCGCAGCCGTCGCGGTGTGCTGACGCAGCCAGATGTGGCGGCCTCATTTGTCAGAGATATTAATATGTTTCAAGCCTATCTTTGGCTGTGTGTCTTAGAAGACAGTATGTCATCGGTGGAAAGTGAGCTGCTGCCTCTATGCGTTACAGTATTTCCTGCTATTTCAGTCGATTGGCAGCTGGTAGACGTCTCGGTAGACATCATGATCGAATATATCTATCAGCGTTTAGACGCAGAATATATTCCTTTGATCGATAAATACCTGCAGGCAATGAAACGGCTATTTGGCAAAGCCGTGCCTCATTCCTAGCTGACTGGTAGTGGAATAAATTCTGTTTCATCAGGCACCTGGCCAAACAATCCATTTTGCCAATCTTGTTTTGCTTGTTCAATGCGGTCATGGCGACTAGACACAAAATTCCACCATTTGTGTCTGGTTCCCAGCGGTTCTCCGCCAATGACCACGCAGCGTCCGGCGGTGGTAGCGGTAATCTCCGCTGCCTGACCTGGATTGAGCACAGCTAGGCGATGCTGTTCTATGGACTGGCCGTCAACAGTGAGTCCCTCAGTGACGCTGTACAGGGCCCGTTCACTGTAGCCAGCCTCCAGGCTTAGACGGCTGTCTGTCGAAAACTGCAGGTCGAGGTAGAGTATCGGTGAAAATGTCTTGACAGGAGAAATATGACCGTAGGCTTCTCCCGCAATGAGTTTGATGGTGACCCCCTCGCTTTCCCAAGCAGGAATATCGGTAGCCGGGTGATGGTAAAACCAGGGGTCGGTTTCTTCAGCATCGTCTGGCAGGGCAACCCAGGTTTGAATGCCGTGGAGCGTGGATTGGGAGATGCGATCGCATTCTGGCGACCGCTCTGAGTGAGCAATGCCTTTACCGGCTGTCATCCAGTTGACCTCACCAGGACGAATCTCTTGCACGGTCCCTAGACTGTCACGGTGGAGCAGGGCTCCTTCAAACAAATAGGTCACCGTGGCTAGATTAATGTGGGGGTGGGGACGTACATCTACTCCCTGGCCAGGTGGAAAATTAGCGGGACCCAAATGGTCAAAAAAGATAAACGGGCCCACCATCGGATACTCATCACTGGGCAACAGCCGTCGGGCCTGAAATCCACCCAGGTCTTGGATATGGGGTTTGACAACAGTTTGAATGAGACCGGCCATAGAGAAGTACTCGTGGTTTGAAGGTGGACTAACAGTTTCAGTCTAAAGCATCGGTTTTATCAGAGCGGCTGATAGTGGGTGCTTACAAAGACGACAGATGCTGGGCAATCAGTGCAGCCAGCCGATCGAGGTCTACGGGTTTATTTAGATGCTCGTTAAAGCCTGCTGCTTTGGCTGCTGCTTTATCTTCTGCCTGGCTGTAGCCGCTGGTTGAAATTAAATAAACGGAGCTGAGCTGTTGGTCTGAGCGCACCGCTCGCGCCACCGCGTAGCCGTCCATGGCGGTAGAAAGACCAATATCGCTAATGATGACGTCGGGCTCATACTGTTTGGCTAGCCGCAGCCCTGCTTCTCCTGAATCAGCCATTATCATTTGGTAGCCCATATCTCCAAGAAACATTTCTAAAAGAATTGCCGAATCAACCTGGTCTTCAATGACCAAAATACGATAGTCTCTGGTTTGTTGTACGTTAGATGCAGGGATAGATACGTCAGTTGAACCTGCGGCCGGACCGCTGTTGTCAGCATCTGTTGTTTCTACCAGGCGCGGTAGCCTGACCGTAATCGTAGTTCCCTGACCGAGCCCTGGACTATCCGCCCAGATCGCACCGTCATGAAGGGTAACGATTCCTTTGGCTAGGGGCAGCCCCAGCCCTAGACCACCGCTACGAGACAGGCTACGGTCTTCCTGACTAAAGGCAATAAAAATACGAGAAAGCGCCTCTGGCTCCATGCCGATACCGGCATCGGTAACTTTTGTAGTTACCAACGTTTTTGTTACAGTCGTTTCTACACTGATAGGACTACCCGCATCAGAGAATTTGATTGCATTTTGTAAGATATTTGAAAATGTCTGCATTAGCCGGGTGGAGTCGCCTTCTATCCAGATTGGCTCATTGGGAAGATGTGCCGTTAGCGTAATCTCTTTTTGGGTGGCGGCGGCTCGGCTATCTGCGATCGCATCCTGTAGCAGCTGGACTAGATTCATCCGCTGCGTGCGTAGCTGAATTTTTTGATAGGCAACGCGGGAGACATCGAGCAGGTCGTTGACCAGCCGATTTAACTGTTTGAGCTGACGGCTAGCAATGGACTGTAGCTGCTCAACCCGCTGGGTATCGTTATTGCCCAACGCCTGCATCAGAGCGATGCTGTTGCTGAGGGCATTGAGGGGATTGCGTAGCTCATGGCCCAAGGCCGCCAAGAAATCATCTTTGCGGCGGTCGGCAGCTTCAAGCGCTTCTTCGTTTTGTTTACGTTTGGTGATGTCGTAGTTGGTGCCAATGACCTTTGACACATTGCCATCGCCATCACAGATCGCTCGACCTCTGGCCGCTAGCCAGCGAACGGGATTGTCGCCCTGACGAATGCGAAATTCTGTGTCAAGTTCTGTCTTTTGTGCGATAACATCGGCTACCTGCTGCCGCAATGAGGCAATGTCGTCTGGGTGAACGTAGCGATAAAATAACTCCGCGCTGGGTTCAGGGACTTCACTGGCGTCGAGTCCCAGCAGGCCGTATTCAATGCTGTTCCAGGTAGAGCGCCCCGTAGCAACATCAAGTTCCCAAATTCCCATACTACCGGCATCGATGGCAAGATTGAGCCGTTTCTGGCTTTTTTCTAAAGCCTGGTTTGTTTTTTCACGCTGTATTGTCTCTGACAGGACGTTGGCAAACGCTTTGAGAAAAGAGATATCGTCCGTACTAAACTGACGAGCCTCGGTGGCATAACAGGTAATGACGCCATACACCTGGTCTGAACCGCAAACGGGGGTACTGACGCCGCTGACAATCCCCTGCTCCAATAGGATAGGCGCTGGGGTAAATCGCCGCTCCTGGGAAAAGTCTTCTACAATGACGGGCTCTTCGAGGCTGAGGGTATAGCCCGCGTGGGAGTCAGTGGCGCTAAGGGTAACCTGGTCGTCCGGCCAGCTACGTCCGTGCTGTAGAAACAGCTCTGAGCAATCGGGCTTATGGATAAAGAAGCCACACAGGTCACATTCTAGAGTAGCGCAGACAATTTCGACGGCATAGTCGCAGACGGCGGCAGCCGTGTTGTTCTGAATGGCATAGGTGCCGATATCTGCGATCGCACTTTGCCGCTTTGCTGCCTTTTCTGCCTTATTGGTGGCCTGTCTAAGACTGGTCACATCCACAAACGTCAGCACCGTACCGTTGATCACATTTTCTAAAGTGCGGTAGGGCATAATCCGCATTTTGTAGTAAATGCTTTGGTCGCGAACCTGTACTTCTTTTTCAATCGGAATTAGCGATCTCAGCACATTCTGGACGTCAGCTGTCACATCTAGATTTTCTAAAGACAGGGAAATATCGGTAATGGGTCTGTCAATATCTGTGCCAATCAGGTTAAACAGCTCCGTGGCTGTGGGGGTAAACCGCTTGATTTTTAGGTTTTCATCGAGGAAAACAGTGGCGATCCGCGTGCTTTCAAACAGATTTTGAATATCGCTGTTAGCTGCGTCTAGATCCTCAACTTTGTTGCGCAGTTCTGAATTGACCGTTTCTAGCTCTTCATTAATGGACTGCATCTCTTCTTTAGAGGTTTGTAGCTCCTCATTAGAAGACTGCAGCTCTTCATTCATCGATAGCAGTTCTTCATTGGCTGACTTGAGTTCTTCATTAGAGGTTTCAATCTCTTCAATCGTCGATCTAAGATGCTCTTTAGTAACGCGTAGCTCATCTTCAAGCTGTTTGATGACCGGTGCTTCTTCTCCAGGCTGATTGCCAGCGGCTCTAGCAATTTCGTAGCTGGTGGGCTCCCCTAAATCCTGAAAGACCACCATGAGTAAACCGCTGTCTTCAGCGGCCTCTTTTACCGGGCAGGCAATCAGATTAACCGTCACAATGCGGCCCTCATTCTCAATTGAAACCCGTTCTCGAATGGCTTCGCGCTGAGACTCTCGAGCCGACTGGATCACCGCTCTCAAGTCAAGGCGGAGTCCAAGCCGAGCCAGGTCAAACAGATTGTTACTGGGAGTGCCTTGCGACGGTTCTAAATACTTACCCGTCCGGCCAAAGAAGTAAACCACCTCATTTTGTTCGTTGACGATAACGCAGGCAGGAGTGTAGTCCTGTAATAATATACGTTCAATCCCACGGGTAATTTGGGACTGTCGACCTACGGCGGTTTGCTCCTTTGCCGGAGCAGAAAGCTGGCGATAGGCGCTGCGGTCAACCAGGGGAAATTCGATTTGGGGCGGTACGATTGCGTCCTTACGTTGAAAGAGACGATGCGGTTTATCGGTGGTACGGAAAAGTTCGCCGTAGGCAGAAAGATTTTCTGAACTACCTAAAAACAGATGGCCGTCTTCCCTGAGGGCGTAGTGAAACAGTGGGATCAGTCGCTTTTGTAGATCAGAATCAAAGTAAATGAGCAGATTGCGACAGGAAATCAGGTCGAGACGAGAGAACGGTGGGTCGCTAATCAGGCTGTGCTGCGAGAAAATACACATTTCACGTAGGTGCTTAGATACCTGAAACAGACCATCCTGTCGTACAAAAAATCGATCTAAGCGTTCTGCCGAAATTTGCTCAGTGATACTCTCCGGATAGCGTCCGTGACGTGCTTTTTCCAGGGCCCGCTCGTCGATATCGGTGGCAAAAATCTGCACCTGCGATCGCATATTCTGTCGATCAATCTCTTCAGCTAACAGTATCGCAAGGGAATAGGCTTCTTCTCCTGACGAACATCCGGCAATCCAAACGCGGATAGACTTATTCGCCAGGCTATTTTTAACCAACGACGCGATCACCGTCTCCTGCAGCGCGTCAAAGGCTTCAGGATCGCGAAAAAAGTGAGTAACGCCAATCAGTAAGTCCTTAAACAACAGACTTACTTCTTCAGCATCCGCTTTAAGATGAGTAACGTAGGCTTCAACCGATGCTGTTTGCGTGATTTGAATTCGACGCTGAATCCGCCGAATCAGCGTACCTTGTTTGTAGCTGCTAAAATCGTGACCGATGCGTCGCCGCAGTAAAGAACAAATCTGTCTAAGATAGTCAGCCGCTTCAGGCAGCATGCCGTCTTCGCCCAGATTAGCCTGCAACCCTGCCCGATGGCGCGCGTACTCAATTAGCTTAGCCGGGATGTCTTCCACTGGCAGTACGTAGTCCACTAGACCGGTAACAACCGCGTTGCGCGGCATACTGTCGTATTTAGCCGTGCTGCTGTCTTGGGCGATTGCCAGACCGCCAAACTCCTTAATGGACTTCATCCCGATGGTGCCGTCACTGCCAGTTCCTGACAAAATAATGCAGACGGCATTTTCCCCTTGATCTTCAGCTAAAGAGCGAAAGAAAATATTGATGGGGGCGCGATGCCCTCTAGCCTGAACGGGGGTAGAAAGGCGCAGGATACCGTCATCGACCGTCAGCGTAGCGTTGGGAGGAATCACATAGACCTGGTTGGGCTGAAGACAAATCTCTTCTTGCACCTGCAATACCGGCATTTGAGTCTCTTTGGACAGCAGCTCCGACAGCATGCTGTCATGATCGGGGGCAAGGTGCGAAATTAGCACAAAGGCCATGCCGCTGTCCTCGCCCATGTGCCGAAAGAAGGTCTGAAACGCTTCTAACCCACCGGCTGATGCCCCAATACCTACGGTCAAGAATGAATCCGAGCCGGGTGGGGTTATCTCCTGGGCGAGTTCCGCTGTCAGCTCCTGCTGTTCCCCTTGATCTAAATTGTAACTGGCATCGTCGGAGATAGAAGACATATCAAATAGCTGGCAAATGGTACTTTAGACCCGTAAGGCAGCTCGCTTAAGATCGTATTTACAATGATCCTAGACAGCCGATGTTCAGAAAGTTACGAACTTTTATGTGTTTTTAACTATTGTTGCGATTTTTTGACTACGCGCCCTCCATTAGGAGTCTACGGATCAGGAGGGCATGAGCTTTAGAGGTGTCTGACTGCTCTTGGTATGTCTGAGCAGACCTGTAGCGTCCTTTTTTGACTTCGTATTTAGCCATGATGGAGGTTGTATTACTGCGTTCTTCTAGCGTTCGCATCGCCGCCCAAAGCGCCTGCTCTAGCGCTCTGTCCTGGCTGGCGAGCAGGGCTTTAGCGGTAAACGCATGGCCTACGTGGCATCGGTAGCGTTTGCCCCCATGGGTGTCCATTCGCCACAGCGGACCGTTACATTCTGGACAGCTGACGGCGACGGGATGCCCCAAACGATTTTCACAACCAATGTTGCTGGCAGTTGGTTCGGCAATGCGGGCTTCCATATAAATGTCATCAGGAATGGCCACACCGGCGCTAGCAGGCTGGGTAATTAGCTGCTGTAGAACGCTGCCCATTTTATCGATGGGGAGCTGGTAGTCTATTTCGACTTCTGCGATCGCATTTTTAGGCATATCAGGATATTCAGCATCCTCAGGGTCCTGTACAACGGCCAGTCCCCCACAGCGCTTAATGGCTATTAGCCCTGAGGTACCATCGTCTAAATAGCCTGTCAGGACAACGCCAATGGTGCGGGTTGAATAAGCGATGGCTGCCGATCGAAAGAGAGGATCAATAGCCGGTCGATGGCGGTTTTCACGAGGGCCCCGGTATAGCCGCAGCCCGTCTGGCTTTACCAGCATGTGCATGTCGGGCGGTGCGACATACACATGCCCAGGACAAATCACCTCATTATCTTTTGCAGTTGTCGCTGTCAGCGGTCCGGCTCTGTCTAACAGCTGAGCCAACATGCCAGGCGACTCAGGCGATAGGTGCAGTACGACTAGGAATACAGCCTGTAGGTCCTGAGGAAACTGTGAGAACAGCTTTGTTAGCGCACCGATACCCCCTGCGGATGCACCAATAACTACAATGTCATGCTGTCTCATCGGTAAAATTTGTTTGGATAGAGTTTTGATTATCTCTATCGTTGTAAGATTTATTTACTTAAAAAACAACGTCCCAAAGACATATCAGAATCTGTAAACTTTATGTACAAATAGAACGCTCTCAATCTTTTTGCAGGGGATGAGCTGTAGGTACTATTTTGAGCAACCCAATAGCCGCTGCTGATTTAGGGGATGCACCGATCTGTTAGCAATGCGATATGGCAGCACCTTGCAGATGAAATCATCCCGAGGATCAGCAGCGCCACCAACTAAAACGGGAACAATCTCTTATAGACTATCCCCGTCCGCAGCTAATGTTGGAATAGGTGGGGCTTAGGCATCAAATTCAGCCTTAGCTTTCTTAAATGCTGTCTGCAGATCTTTCCATGCAGTGTCTACGCCTTCGCGCATTTCTTCCCAGGCACCTTCAGCGGCTTGCTGCATGCTCTCAAACTTAGTTTGAGCCGTGTCCCGCTTGGCTCTGAGGTTTTCTAGCTGGCTTTGATACTTCAATTTTGTTTCGGCTGTGGCCTTGTTAGCCTCTGCTTGCAACTCATCGATTTGAGCATTGAGCTTGTCAAGTTCGGCTTTAGCCTTAGCTTCGTACTGCTTTTTCTTATCGATATCCAGTTCGCTTGCCATAGTGATTTCTTATTATTAGTGTTATTTGGCAGCGTAGCTTTTATGGCTTTTGAGGACCTCTATCCCAAGAGTGATTTACACGATTTAATAAGAAAGGACTTTGGGGTCTTATTCTAAAGGTCTGTCATTGAGACGGGCTATGCTCAGAAACTAACTGTAGCACTGAGGGGATAGTGGTCAGAAAGATCGGCCATGCTGTCCTTGTTTTGTTTATCTTCGTAGCGAAAATCAGACAGTACTTCAACCTGGGAAACTGTTGCCTCTAAGCTGGCAGCGTTTGTAAAGATATAGTCTAATCGCTGTTTGATATGGTTTTGAGCATCCTCTGGGGCAAACCGAGAGATCAGGCTATTGGCAGCCGCGTCATAGGTAACTCCCGGAGCCATGCTGACCGTTGGAAAATAGTGTCGGTACTGGTCGTCTACTCCGAGTTGCTTAAACAGAGACATAACATCCTCATATTCACTATCTCCTGGACAATCGCCAACTAAATTTAGATCGCCCATAATGATCACAGGCTGATTTTTATCGACGCTTCCTTCTATGTACTTACAAAGTTTTGAAAGATTACGCTTTCGACAGCATGGAGGAGTATCTGTTGATAAATCCCTACAGGGTACTTTCCCGTCACCGTTCGCCTGGGTATGGGTAAAGAACAGCTGGACAAGATTGTCATTAAAACTGATTCTGCAAAAGTAGAAACCTTTGTTACTATATCTGTCTGAATCGCAGAGATTGCTTGAGCCAAAAGCGTTGAACCGACCGTCAACTGGATATTTGCTAAGCACTAGAAGACCGGAGCCAACAGCGGCTGGAGGTTGAGATTCAAACGCATACGGCTGATAGTAAGCGTAGGGCAGCACCTGCTTTACGGCCCCAATGAGGGTGTCTTTACTTTTATCTGCCCAGACTTCGCAGAGGCCAACGATATCAAAATCACCGCTGACTAGCTTTTGAGCAATGTGCTGCAATCGTATTTCATCGTTATAAAGTAAATCCTGCTTTGCAAACGATGGAGCAGAATCTAGAAATAGATGCGTATTGTAGCTTAGTAATTTCATTTACACATACTGTCTGTTTTAAACAGACTAGAAGAACAGAGACTCTCTTGGAAATATGCCAAGAGAGTCTTAAAGACTAGGTGCTTTACAAGTCAAACCTTGCTGGAAGACAGCAACACTGTTGGCTTAATCAGGCTTGAAGCTAGCCGTCATCTGTCGAAACCATTTGGGAAACGGAACCGCTTTATTAAAGAGATCTCGACGCTTATCGCAGCCACAGCCCGGTTTCTGAGAGATTCCGAGCAGTTTGCTAAATAGCGCAATCACATCGCCAAATCCGGACACGACAGCTAGCCCACCTTATCAAGGGATACATTGCAACTGCCAGATTTTGGGGGGGCCACATGCAAGTTTAACCCTCCCACTGATTGGATCGTAAGGATGACAGCGCCGCCAGAATCGGAGTCGTCACTGGTTAGATAACAATAAAAGTTGTTCTTGTTTGTATAGACACCGCCATCGGCATCAAAGGTAACCTGCCAATAGTCTTTCCCTGTGCGTCCAAACCCGGTCCAGTATCCTGCCTGCATTCCAGAGCCGGTCTCGTTGTTGGTCAATGATGGCCACGTATGCTTGTCGTAGTGGTCGTCGTCATATCGATGATGCACTTGGACATTGGTAATGGTTCCGCCCCATTCGTTTTTGACTTGGATCGGGCTCCATGAATTTGGATCGCTCATGAATAATAACTCCAATAGAAACGTAATCTACGGTCTGGAGCCTAGCATGTACGTGCAATACAAGAGAAAGAGTATTTACCCGGAAAAATATGAAAAAAATTTGACCTGTTTTGCTGAGTTCTATGGGAAGCATGGATGGTGCGATCGCATAGAAAAGGCAGCTGAATTTCCAGCCGCCCTACAATAAAATTCAAAGTTCTAGGATGCAACAGCAGGGTCTAGCTATCGATAAATAGCAGCATATTGCGTGCATTGACATAATCTTTGTAACTTTGCTCAGCCAGGTAGAGAGCCGTTGCTGCTCTCATGTCTGCCGCTGCTAGCTGATAGTTACCCAGGCGATAGTGTACCCAGCCGCGTTGCTCTAAAATCTCTGGCTGGCTAGAGGCCGTCAAATCAACGGCCTTGCTTAGAGCAACCAGCGCGTTGGGATAGTCTCCTACAATTACGGCGTTGGTACCCACCTGCTGCCAGTAGTCCGTGGGTCTAGGCTGATTGCTTAGCTGCTGGTACTCATAGGTGGGTGGAACAAACGGCTGAGCGTCAATCTGTTCTCCGTTACCTCTAGCAGCACCTGCACCGATACCCAGAAAACCTAAGGTTAAAGCAGCGGCCACAATAATCTTCTCTAGTCTCATTAACATCTTTTTTGTCTTCGCTTCTATATTAGAGAAACGACTACTCAAATGCATCTATCAAGCTAGAGAGATAGTATCTATCCTTGGGAATAGATTTTACTAGCGCCAGACTACTGGTTCGTAATCCAAAATAGTCCTAGCTGCTGTACCAAACCTTGACCGGTTAGTAGCTCTACTATGACAGCTGAGATAAAACCAATCATGGCCAGCCGACCATTGAGCAGTTCAGCATATCGAGAAAAGCCCATCTTGGGTTCTGAAGATTGAGTTTGCATATAAATCTCCTAATCACTACTCTTTTATTTGTAGAACAGAACTATAGTATTTTGGGTCTGTCTAGAGAAGTAACTCTAAAAATCACCTCTTGGCTATTACAGATTTAAGGGAGTAGCTTGAGAAAAATACCCATAGGTCGAGTTTTGACTCCGCTTAGGCGTTTGCATGAAAATAATCTACCTCTTTGAGACATGTTTGAGATGTGCTGTCCCCCTTACGAAGGGGGACTTACAGGGGGTTATCGACAGTTAGCGCTATCGGTCAAGACCCCTCCGCCTACGGCACCTCCCCTTCGTAAGGGGAGGACGTCCTACGACATATTCTATGATTGGGATTTTATTTAGGTGCATTCCCCTTAACTAGTCGTCCCTGAAAAACCCCAAATCAGGCTCCGACCGGAATCAGATTTGTTGG
>ERZ1740072.200-NODE-200-length-26207-cov-20.262771_pt1 | contig 26207 bp, 23 predicted proteins | sample MGYA00581733_ERZ1740072 | MGnify/ENA primary metagenome ERZ1740072 (study PRJEB43018, sample SAMN04849741) | marine metagenome | isolation source: floating plastic debris | place: Pacific Ocean | collected 2008-08-30 | study: EMG produced TPA metagenomics...
TGCGCGCTGCCATAAAACCCCCACCCATTGTTCCACTGATAATAGGTGAGATCGACCAGGTGCCGCGGGCGGGCAAGGATTGAATCAATGGTGTCACCATCGAGAAGGTCGAGCGTGCCCGCTGAAGCAATTGGGCGCAGCTCATTCGCGAGTTCCCAACGATGAATGAGCGAGAGACGTCGACTGCCGGGTCGCCCACTCTTCCGCCGCTTCGCGCCCGGTTTTGGCGGTGCTTTTGCACGGGTTGGTTTGATTGGGATCGACCAAGACAAACTGGTTCGCAGGGTCTCCGTCTCACTTTCAAAGATGTTTACTGGTGTCCGGTCGAGCAGGACGATTTCTCCCGCTGGATCGCGGACGACCTGATTTAACCCCAACGCATCCAATCCTGGCGCTGGCACCGAAAACGATCGGATCTCATTTGCGCCCTCAGCGGCAATGTAATTGGTTGAGAACGTAAGATCCCGCTTTTCCCACGGTTTCCAAACCAAACCTATTTTTGAGATATCGCGTGAAGCCACTTGCAGGTCCGAATTGCCGCCATCAACAAGCGTAGCAGTTACCGTCTCACTCCGTGTCAGGTCGAAAAAGCTGCGATTGGGAGACAGCGTCGCTGGTAGCGCGAATTCCTGCAAAGTTGGCGCAATATCTTCCGAGGCCCATGAATAAGTCAACGTCACGCCTTCAACCGGGATCCAATTCGCAGTGACCCCAAAATCTGATAGACTACCGAGATCCGAGAGGTTCGATTGTCGTCCATCAACAGACAGTGTGCCGCGCCCCCAACGGTCTTCGTCAATCGGCAATGGGTAACTGATCGCGCCTTGAATGTAGGCCGTTTCTCGGGAGATCGAGATTTGATCAGACGAGGACTCAAACGCTTCGCTAGCAACACCTAAAGCACCGCTAAAGGTAACCGGGCCGTTATCCGCTTCGAACAAAGAGAAATTCGCGTTTGCGTCCAGTGTGGCGAGGCGGGTTGATGTCTTAACGGGCGAAATATCGAAACCAAATGTGCCGCGGTTTTCGACGTCGCGATCCGTTTGAGAATAATTCCCCAGAACGGACCAAGTGTTCGCAGCGAGCTTGCTGTTAATGGTCACACCGAGATCTAGCGTTTCTGAACGGTTGAATTGACTGAGCTGCGTTCCATCGATCGAAGATAATGCCGTCAAAAAATCGGACTCGCTCCGCTCGAACCGCGCCGAAAAAGTGCCAATGGCGCCATCTGGCAGAGCCATCGTTTTTAGTCCGCTCATTTCAAACAGCTCTGATGACGGTAACAGGCTTCTTGCGTCTCGAGGTTGATCGGATGCGAATGGAATGATGTCGCGTTCGCGCTCTGTCAGCTGAGAGCTTTCGCTCACTTTCGCTCTGATCGTGGAGCGATTGTTGCCGTCTATGAAAACCCTTGATCCATCGACGGTGTTTGAGAGCGTGCCGCCACCTGCAGGCGCCTGGGTTCGCGTATTTATTGGAATGATTTGAAGATCCGATTTCAGCACAAAGTTGATGACGCGTTGATTGGCTGTGAAACCGTAGGCGAGTGACGCCTCTTCTGGCAGCACTTCGACGCGGGCCAAGCTTTCAACGGGATAGTTGTCCAGCTCGCGAAAGCCCGAGACGCGGCGCCCATTGATCAACACGACGGGAGGTTCGCTGCGGCGCTGTTTTCCACTTGATGTCTCGACCTGGATAATGCTGAGCAGCTCTCCGATCGATGACACACCATAGGCGGCGATATCACTTTCGGTGAGCACCAGTTCCGGTTCGTATTCAGACAGCGAACTGCCCTTGAGATACGATCCGTCGACAATAATCTCCTCGAGCACCCGTTCGTCTGAGGTTATGTCAGACTTCCCATTTACACTCGTCTCGATGGCGCCGGTGTCTGCCAGTGAGGTGAAAGGCGCGGCGAGACTGATGGAGGAGCCCATCAAGGAGAGCTTCAGCCAGGAAAGCCGCTTCGAAGAACGAGAAGTCTGACCCCGGCTCATGGCATTTCCACCGTGCTGAGCTTGATTGAGATTTGTCTGGCAGGCGTTTCGCCAGGTCCGCTCAAGCGAAACTTCATTTGATTAAAGGATGGCGGGCCGAAAAAGCCTTTGGCATTGCCGCTATTGCCGGTTGGTTCATATGGGATGCCGCGCGTATCAAAATCCAACGCCGCATTGGCGTTGCTGTCATGATAGGCGCTGATGGCATAAATGCCCGACGGCACATCCGAAAACGACATCGAAGCCCCGTCTTTGGCATCCACACGCGCACTCATTTCGCACGGTTCTTGACCAAGCTTTGCATGCTGTTCTTTGGTGCAAAGGCTCGCCCAAATCATGCCGGTTTCGGACTGAACGTTCGAGAAGACAACTTCGATCTGATGCGTACCCGGCTCGACGGGCTCCGGTGAGGCGAGCGAACAAGCCGCGCTTATGCTGGTTGCGATCGCAAGCGTCGCGGCGACGCGGGCAGTACGTGAGAAGAGAAGGTTTGAGGTCATGATTTGCTCCTAATGATTGCTTGACAAGACGACCGCCTTGCCAGTTCGATGAAGAGCAAACTGAAACGCGATAAAAGCTGAATTGGACGGAAGGCAGAGGCGATATGTTGGATGGTTCTGTGTTACCACTCATCAAGTACGAACGGTCGAATGGTCATATCGGGAGGCGCGCGCAGTGATTTTCAATCGTTGGACATATCGGATCTGGCTGCCACTCATCCTCGGCTTAGGCGCCGGAATCGTCGGCCCCTTTGGCACATTCGTATATGCGCCCTTGGTACCCCGAACCATCTATTGGGTGATTGCAATCACTGGCGGTTGTGCGTTGTGGTGGGGACTTGGGGGACTGGGAAAAAAATTCATCCCAGAATGGCCCTATGAATGGGGTGAAGTCCTCGTCGCGATCCCTTTTGCCTTTATCAACCCCGTTTTCCTGGTCGTGTTTCATCTGGTTTTAAATGCAGCGTTTGGGTCACGCTTTCCGACCGAATGGTCCGCTTTTGTGATCTCGCATCTCACGCTGTCGGTTTTTGTGATTTTGCCCACCATTTTTATCTCTCGACAGATTATCCTCGACGCAGAAACAAATGCCGGGCGCCAAGCGATTGATTTGCTCTTTGAAAAACTGCCGATGAAACTGCGGGGTGCAACGCCTTTTGCCCTCTCTGCAGAAGGCAACTACGTCCGCGTTTACACCGAGCGCGGCGATGATCTCGTCATGTCAACTTTCGAAGACGCAGTGCGCGCGGTTTCCGGCATACCCGGGGTTCGCACGCACCGATCCTGGTGGGTCGCTGAAAACGCCGTACGCCGCGTGGAGAAGTCTGGTTCCAGCTATAAAGTCGCGCTAGAGTCGGGATTAGAGGCACCGCTCGGTCGACGCCGCAAAAGCGCTATGGATCCGATCCTGGAACGCATCAGTAAATGAGATGAGTGCCGTAACAGTATAGTATATGCTTGTGATGTTATGTCTGCTTTTGTTCGTGAAGCGGGCGTGCTTGTCTCCGTTTTTCTGGCTCTTTGCTTAATAGGATTAGTCTCTCTTCGTTCTATAAGTGACCATGCACTAGGCATACAGAGCCGAGTGTTGTTTGACTTCGGCCCGCATGCGATCGCAGCTAATGAGCCCAATTTACCACACGTGACAAAAAAGTGACATCGCATGCAAAGTCCTTTCTCATCGCCTCTTGCATTCGAAGTCATTTTATGTTCGCTCTGACGATGAGGAAATGCAAACCACGGAGTGGATACACTGATGACTTTTAAAACATTACGCTTGAAATCGCTCATGCAAGGATCTGCTCTGGCCGCTTTCTCGCTGGGTGGGGCGCAGACAATCGCCACTGCTCAGGACGATAGCGGAGAAGAAGTCAAACGGCTAACGGCTGTCGTGATCACCGCCGAAAAACGCGAAGAAAGCGTTCAAGATGTGCCGCTTTCAGTGACGGCGATCTCCGGAGACTCCCTAACGGCAGCTGGTGTGACCGACCTTTCAACTTTGGACAAACTGGCGCCTGGTCTGCAATTCGGACAATCAGGGAATGATGCTCGCCCAGCGATCCGCGGCGCGAGAACCGAAAATGTATCTGTCCAACAAGATCCGGTTGTTTCCTTCTATGTGGATGGGATTTACCGCTCTTTAACATCGCAAGCGCTCGCATCCATCGTTGATGTCGAACGCGTCGAGGTGCTTCGCGGACCTCAAGGCACGCTGTATGGGCGGAACGCATTTGGCGGCGCCGTAAATATTATTTCTCGTGCCCCATCCGCAGATCCAGAATATGGGGGCAATCTGACGCTCGGGAATTATGGCCGTGTGCGCGGTGAAGCATTCGGGAACATTCCTTTAGCGGACAATTTGTTCTTCCGTCTGACGGCCGCGATTGAGCAGCAGGATTTTATAGTTGAAAACTCTTTCAACCCTGATGCCGGCCTGCGGGATAAAGACGAAAAGTATCTCCGCGCTCAGTTGCGTTACGAACCGACCGATCGTTTCGATGTTACCTTGCGGGCGAGCCACTGGACCCAAGGTGGCAACGGCAACAGTGATTTCGGATACAATCTGATTGGTACACCGACGGATCCGAGCAGCCTTCAAGGCGTGCTTACTGGCGGCATCACACCCATCAACCCGCGCGTCGGCGGTGGGAATAGCCCGGTCAACGCAGATCCTTACACAATCGATACCGACTTTGAGACGACGCTCGATACGGAGCAAACGACAATCGATATCGAGAGCAATTACGATCTCGGGTTTGCGAACCTCAAATTCCTATTTGGTTACGCTGATTTCGAGACGTTCAGAGACGCTGATACAGATCTGTCGAGCTTTTCGAGCGGGTTTTCATCGCAGCGCGATGACGTGATCGCGACCACGCAAGAAATTCAACTGACCTCACAAACCACAGGGCCACTTGAGTGGACTGTGGGCGGTTTCTTCTTGCAAGAAGACAAGCGCGGCACCTTTGTGTTTGACCGCTTGTTTAATACCGACCCGGTGACGAACGCCCCTGATGGCACCGTCGCGACAGCCTTCTTTGCTGACTTTAATGCGCGGGCCGACGTTGAGACGGATAGTATCGCGCTTTACGGGCAGGCGACTTACGCGCTCACGGAAGCGCTTCGCTTAACGGCAGGGCTCCGTTACACCGAAGATGAAAAATCATTCCAGCGTGTAACAACTGGCACCAACACGGTTCCGATCACTTTCTTCGAGGCAGATGGCGTTACGCCGCGGCCTGTCTTTGAAGACGAAGCGACATTCGACAAGACAACATTCCGTCTTGGAGGTGAGTATGACATCAACGAAGACAGCTTGATCTACGCCTCCGTATCGACAGGCTTCCAGTCCGGTGGTTTCAACAACTCGGCCGACTCGGTGACGGGCGGCGCGTCCTTCGGGCCGCAAGAAGTCACCGCTTATGAGATTGGATCGAAGAACGTCCTGCTTGATGGCGACTTGATTTTGAACGTCGCGCTCTACCAGAACGAGTTTGAAGACCTTCTCGCTCAAGAGTTTGTCAATGTCGGCGCAACGACGCTGGCGATTTCGACGAATGCTGGGGAAGTCACCTCGACCGGTGTTGAAATCGAAGCCGACTGGGCGCCAACCAATGAACTCGTTTTGACGGGACGCGCGTCTCTCCAAAATTCAGAATTTGGTGACTACCTCGTGGGCGAACCGGTCTCTGGTGAGACTGTCAATTTGGATGGTGGGCCAGTGCCGCTCAGCCCCGATTTGACCCTGGGTGTTGGCGCGCTCTATGACTTCGCTCTTGATAATGGCGCTACCCTCACGCCAGCTGTCGATCTCTATTATTCAAGCGAGTACAATACCAATGATGTTGATTACTCATTCGGTCGTCAGGACGCGTACACAACGTTGGATTTGCGTCTGACCTACACGCCTGAGAGTGATGATTGGTATGCTGAAATCTTTGGAACGAACGTCACCGATGAGGAAATCCTCAACCGGACCGTTCGCTTTGGACAGAATGCAATCGTCCAGAATTTCAAGGACCCTGCCATGTACGGCATCCGCTTTGGCTTCCGCCAGTAAAAGACTGGCAGATGCATTGTGATACTTCAGAATGGGCGGCTGTTAAGTCGCCCATTTTTGGTTAGACCTTAGAAATGGGTAGGGCAGGGCGATCCAAACATGACTGAATTTGGACTTTTGAATTGGATAATCGTTGCGGGCTATTTGGTCGGCAATTTGTTCCTCGGCTATATGATGAGCCGGAAGGTCAAAACAGCTGCTGACTATCAGATCGGGGATCGCTCGGCACCCTGGTGGGCAATCGGAATATCAGTCGTAGCGACTTATGTTAGCGCGCTATCATTTCTAGGCGGTCCAGCTTGGGCCTATGGCGATGGCATGGCGGCACTGGCCATCCACATCAACTATCCTTTGGTGATCTTCGTCGTTGTGGTGCTGTTCCTGCCGTTTTTCTATAATAGCGGTGTCGCTTCCATTTATGAGTATCTCGAGCAACGGTTTGGCCTCGCGTCGCGGACCGTCATGTCGGCGATCTTCCTGCTGACTCAAACCATCACAACCGCGTCTATTCTGACAGCCACGGCGGTGGTCATAACCTTTGCCACCGGCATCGATGTTGGGGTCGCGATCTTAGGCATGACCTTAGTGGTGCTAGTCTATACGCTGCTTGGGGGCATGAACGCCGTCATCTGGACCGATGTTCTGCAAGGCGTGATTTTATTTCTCGGGGCAGGGATCGTTTTGTGGGGCCTGCTGGGCGAAGTCAGTCCACTCTCGGGTGCGCTCGATACGCTGGCCAATGATGGCAAACTCAATCCGATCAATACGGATTTAGACTTTTCCGTTGCGCCGACGGTTTGGGCTGGCGTCCTGGCCATGACCTTGTTTCATATCACGGTGTACGGCACCAATCAGATGATGGTGCAGCGGGCGCTCGCCGCGAAGACCCTCGGGGACGCCAAGAAGTCTTATCTGATGATGGGGTTCGCCGCATTCTTCATCTACTTCCTCTTCTTCTTCATCGGCGCATTGCTCTATGTGCATTTCAAAGGTGAGCCATTTGAGCAGCCAAATGAGATTATTCTCGTTTTCGCGCAGTCGCTCGCCATCCCGGGGCTGATGGGGATTCTCGCCGCGGCGGTTCTATCGGCGTCCATGTCGAGTCTATCATCCGCGCTCAATTCCTTGGCGACGATCTCCGTCACCGACTTCTATCAGCGCTTCTTCAAGGCCGAAGCCAGCCCGGAGCACTTTTTGGGGGCGTCGCGACTGTTCACGTTCGTCTGGGCGGCTATGGCCGTGCCGGTCGCCTTTGCGTTTATCAATAGCGGGGGATCGATCCTCGAGACGCTAAGCCGGGTCGCATCCTACTTTGTTGGAGCGAAGCTTGCTATGTTTGGTCTTGGCTTCTTGTCCAAGCATACCAGTGAACAGGGCTTATTGGTTGGCGTGGTGGCCGGCTTTCTAGGGCTTTTCGCGATTGTTGCTGGTATTCCCCTCATTGGTCTGGAGCCTGCGAATGTTGCATGGCCTTGGTATGTGGTGATTGGCGGCGTGATCAACATCTTCGTCTCATGGACAGCGAGCGTCCTGTTGGATGGCTTCCAAAAAGACTGGCACGCCCAAACGGTCGTTGGTCAGCTCCGACGGTTCAAATCAGAAGGCTTGGCCGAGAAACAGGATGGCTGGTACGTGGTGCCGGGACGCATAGACAATATCGCTTGGTATCTGCTCGGATTCTTCGTGGTGATCGTTCTGTTCCTGACCTGGTTTGGCACGCTTGGCGGATAGGGATGCCCTCAAGGTTTATAGATTTGCATTCGAATGCAAAAATGCTAAGGAGCATGCCTGATCAAGGAGATTGTTATGGCGCGCTGGCTCAAAGAGGGAATTGACCCCGACATCAAACAAAAGGCGGATGCTCAAGTTCGAAAGACGGTTGAGGACATCCTCGAAGATATCGATACGCGCGGGGATGCCGCGGTTCGAGATTTGTCGGAAAAGTTCGACAGTTGGAGCCCAGAAAGCTACCGGCTGACACGCGAAGAGATAGACGCGTGTTATCAAGAGCTCGACGAACAAGCGATTAGCGACATTCGCTTTGCACAGGAGCAAGTCGGAAACTTTGCTCAGATCCAGAAGGACGCGCTGCAGGACGTTGAAGTAGAAACCCTTCCGGGTGTGACGCTTGGCCACAAGAACGTGCCGGTAAACTCTGTTGGATGCTATATCCCGGGCGGCAAATACCCATTGATCGCGTCAGCGCATATGAGCGTGGTCACAGCGAAAGTTGCCGGAGTCCCCAGGATTATTGCGACGGCACCTCCATTCGGAGGCCGCCCCCATCCGGCGATTGTTGTCGCGATGGATATGGCCGGCGCAGACGAGATTTACTCTTTGGGCGGCGTTCAAGGTATTGGAGCTATGGCAATCGGGACCGAAACGATTGCGCCAGTCGATATGATTGTCGGGCCAGGTAATGCCTATGTGGCCGAAGCCAAGCGGCAGCTGTTTGGTCGGGTCGGGATCGATCTCTTTGCAGGTCCGACGGAAACTCTGATTATCGCGGATGAAAGTGTCGACGAGGACTTTTGCGCCGCAGACCTTCTCGGGCAGGCCGAGCATGGGCCGACGTCGCCCGCCGTGCTGTTGACCAATTCGGAAAGTCTCGCAAAGCGGACGATCGAAGCGGTTGATCGGCAACTGAAATGGTTGCCAACCGCCGATGTCGCTGGCGAAGCTTGGCGCGAATATGGACAGGTCATTGTCTGTGACAGCTATGAAGAAATGGTCGAGGTCGCTGATGAGATCGCTTCAGAGCACGTCCAAGTCATGACTAAAGATCCTGACTACTTCCTCGAAAACATGACCAATTATGGAGCCCTGTTCCTCGGACAAGAAACCAATGTCTCGTACGGCGACAAAGTCATTGGTACCAACCACACGCTCCCCACGATGAAAGCGGCGCGCTATACAGGTGGCCTATGGGTTGGTAAGTTCATCAAGACCTGCACATTTCAACGTGTGACGCGAGAAGCCTCAGTAATGGTTGGCGAATATTGTTCTCGTCTTTGCGCTTTGGAAGGGTTTGCCGGTCATAAAGAACAGGCAGACATTCGTGTGAGACGCTATGGCCAACAACCCGCGCAAAAAGAACCCGCCTGAGGAGGACAGCAAGGTCATCCCCTTGATTAAGGGGCGGCGTGCGACGTCTTATGATGTCGCGCGGCTGGCTGGCGTTTCGCAATCGGCGGTTTCGCGCTGTTTCAAACCTGGTTCGAGCATTTCTGGAAAGATGCGCGAACGGGTCATGAAGGCCGCCAAGGAGCTGGAATATCAACCGAATGCGATTGCCCGCGGGTTGATCACTCAGCGATCTAATCTGGTTGCTGTATTGGTGTCCGGGCGCTTGAACCTGTACTATCCAGAGGCCTTGTTCAAAATCACGGAGGAGTTATCCGCGGCTGGGCTCCGCGCGCTTTTGTTTACAGTAGAAACTGAGGAAGACGCCGAGGCAGTCATTGAACAAGCGTGGCAATTCCAAGTCGACGGTGTGATCTCGGCATCGCATATGTCGCAAGAGCAATATCAACTCTTGGAAAAACGCAAAATCCCGGTTGTCTTCTTCAATCGCTACTTTGCCGATCATCCCAACACAGTCGTCTATTGTGATCCGACTGAGCAGGTTGAGGAGCTCGCTGACAGACTCGCGGAACTCGGGCATGAGCGCGCGGCTCTGATCAATGGGCCTATGGACAATATGGTGAGCCGCGAGCGCATGAAAATGAGCAAATCCGCGCTCGCCAAGTCTGGTCTTAAAGTCGTTGCTGAGGTGCAAGGCGATTTTTCTTACGAAAGCGGAGCAGCCGGGCTGCAAGAGCTTCAACAAGCGGCCGAACAGCCATCCGTCATCATTTGTATCAATGATATGATGGCTATGGGATGTATCGATGAGGCGCGCTCGGTGCTGGGTTTGAACGTTCCTCAAGACCTGTCCATTATTAGCTTCGATGGGATCGGTATGAGTCAATTCGCGAGCTATGAATTAACGACGATCCGACAACCGATTGGTCGAATGTCTGAAGCTGCGGTTCGTATGATTACCGAGCGAGTCGAGCGGCCGGATCAGTCTCATGAGAAACGCGTTTTCGAAGGTGCCGTAATTCAGGGCGGCTCTATTGCACGGGCGCCGTCTTAGACGTATGACTTCGAATGCACGTTCGGAGTGAAACGCCATGAAAACCAGCCAAGATCGAGTTCTAACGACCCATGTCGGCAGCCTGCCGCGAACCCAAGAGGTCGTCGATTTTTTGTTCGCGCGCGAAAAAGGCGAAGATTACGACCAGAAAGAGTTTGACGCGGTTATGGCCAAAGCGGTGAGCGAGTCTGTGGCGCGGCAGAAGAAAGCCGGCGTTGATATCGTCAGTGATGGCGAAGCGTCGAAAATTTCCTACTCGACTTATGTGAAAGATCGCTACACCGGCTTTTCAGGCGACAGTCCACGCAACGCGCCCGCAGACCTCAAGCTGTTTCCGAGCTTTATGGAGCGGCTTTCAAAGACAGGCGGCACCGCGACCTATGCGCGTCCACAATGCACAGGCGAGATCAAGCCTCTTGGGCAAGATGAACTTAAAAGAGACATCTCCAATTTGAAGACTGCTATGCAAGAACATGGCGTAGAGCGTGGCTTCATGAATGCCGCGTCGCCTGGTGTGGTTGCCCTGTTCTTGCCTAACCAACACTACCCGTCTCGAGAGGCCTATCTAGAGGCGCTCGGCGACGCTCTGAAAACAGAATACGAAACCATTGTAGAGTCTGGCTTGGATATCCAGCTGGATTGCCCAGATTTGGCTTTGTCGCGGCAGATGCTGTTCTCCGACTTATCAGATGATGAGTTCATCAAGATCGCTGAAGTCAACGTTGAGGTGCTCAACCACGCTTTGCGTGACGTTCCGAGCGATAAAGTACGCGTGCATGCGTGTTGGGGAAATTATGAAGGGCCGCACGTTCTGGACATTGAGATGGACAAGGTCTTCAGCACACTCATGTCTATCAATGCGCGATACCTTTCCTTTGAGAATGCAAATCCGCGCCACGCCCACGAATGGGCCGTCTTCCACGATCGAAAGAACGAGATCCCAGAGGACAAGGTTCTGATGCCGGGTGTGATCGATACAACAACGAATTTTGTCGAGCACCCGAAACTGGTGGCGCAAAGAATTGAGCGGTTCACCGACATTGTTGGCGAAGACCGCGTCATTGGCTGCAGTGATTGTGGGTTTGGGACGTTTGCAGGCTTCGGCGCTGTAGATCCTGAAATTGCCTACGCCAAATTGGCGACGTTGGCTGAAGGGGCCGCCTTGGCTTCGGAGCGGGCCGAGGTTTGACGTTAAAAACGCGCCTTAGAGATCAGGAACCCCTAGTTGGGACGTTTCTGAAAACGCCCTCTGCGATGATCTGTGAAGTTCTAGGGCGCAGTGATCTGGACGTGGTTTGTATTGATGCGGAGCATTCACCGTTCGATCGCAGGGATATCAATGATTGCGTTCTGGCGCTTACGCATGTCGGCAAACCGAGCCTCGTGCGTATTCCTGCCAATCGGTCTGAGTATATCTTGAACGCGCTTGATTGCGGGGTGACTGGGATCCTGGTGCCCCATATTATCACGGGCGACGATGCGCGCGCGCTTGCCGCAAATTCGCATTTTGGCACGGGCCGTGGTTATGCTGGCTCGACCCGGGCTGCAGGCTATGGCGCGCGCAAGATGGCTGAACACAAAGCCGCCAGCGTCGAGAGTACGGTTATCATAGCTCAAATTGAGGATGCCGATGCGTTGGATCATCTCGATGATCTGTTGTCGGTTGAGACAATAGACGCCTTCTTTATCGGGCGAGCTGATTTGTCGGTCTCGCTGGGGGCTGACGGCCCGAACGATCCGCAGGTGATTACGGCGGTCGAGCAGATTTGCGCGAAGGGAAAAGAGGCAGGCGCCACAATTGGTATGTTCACAGCCAATTTGGATGAGTTGCCAAAATGGCGCGCCGCCGGAGCGAGTCTGTTTCTGCTTGGCTCAGATCATGGCTTCATGCTGAGCGGCGCGGCGGAGTTGACAACAAAAGTCCGCGCGCACTTCTAGATACGATAGAAACTCTCAGCGACGGTGCGAAACATAGCGTCGCGCTCTGCTGCGGTGTAAATCTGACAAATCTCCAAATAGGCTCCCATCGTTTCCTCATAGCTCGCGTAGAGCTTATCGACGGGAAAGTTCGAACCAAAAGCTATGCGGGTAGGTCCGAAGATCTCAATCGCGCGATGCACTAGGGGTGCGATGCTCTCCATCGACCAGTTATGATCGAACATGCCAAAGCCAGAAAGTTTACAGATCACATTCGGTAGTTCGGACAGGGATTGCAATCCGGTTTTCCACTCAGCGAGGCTGTCCTGGTCATGGGCGCTGAGCGAACCTCCATGGCAAAGCGCAACCTTTAACTCCGGCACTTGTGCAAACAAATTGGCTGACGCCTGCATCAAAGGGGGTGTCAGTTGCAGGTCGAATGACAGACCTTTGTCGGCGAGCGTTTGAAGGCCGCGTTTGAAATTGGGATCGCTGAGCAAAGCCGACGTGCCAGTCTTGCGATCTTCTTCGGCGCTGCGTCCGATAATCTGCCGAACGCCTCTAACGCCAGAATGGGCAGTATGCTTTTCGAGATCGACGTCCACTGTTTTATGCGTGAGGTCACAAAAAGGAACAATGGCTGTGGGCAGGCCGAACGTGTCCGCTTGAGCTTGCAACCAAGTTGTTTCGTTAAGGCTGTCATCGACCTCAACACCGACTTGTATATGGACAGATTTCTTGACTGGGATAGAGCCGAAATCGGCGCGAAGATCGTCAACGTGATAATTCTTTTGGATGGGAGCAGGGTCGCCAAAGAAGCGAATGACCCCGCGCTCAGCGAGCCAGGTGTGTCGACACGCTTCTAGATCCCATAAGTGGTGATGTGCGTCGACGATATAGGGTAAATCATCCACTTTGATATCTCGCGGTAGCAATCTGACGGCGCAAGGCGATGTCGTCCCAGACTGTGACTTGTTCGCGTACGCGGGCATTCATCATGCGAAAGTGCGACACGCCCAGCATATAGACCGGTGCCTCGCTTGGCGCTCCATAGCATCCTGCACCCGAATGCGTGCCGACGGCGCTCCAGCGCAAAGATACGTCTTTGGCGTCTCCTAAGTATGGGGTCTCGGCGACATGATCGATGGAGAGTTTCAGATCGGGTAGGGCGGCCAGAAAACTGTTGCGCCAGGTTTCGATTTGGTCTGGGCCGTACAGAGAGACATCGCCCGGAAACTGCGCCGCGACGCGGAAATCGTACACATCTTGAAGCGCGTCCAATCCAGACTGTGAGAAGCACAGTCGCAAGGCGTTCGCGGCGAGCGTGATGGTGGGGCTGGCATCCGTTTTGGCTTGATCACCCGCGGCTGTCGCAGCGCGATTGTCAGTGTGAAAGTCGAGTAAGCTGAAACTGTTGATTTTGTCCTTTTGGGCCTGGTCTTTGGCAACCCGGTCTGGATCGAAACCGAGTTGCTGTACCGCAGCAAGATTATCGCGCACGAGCCATTCTTCGATGACGCGATTGTCTTTGCACAAACACTCTGCGATCGTTTGGATGCGGATTTGTTTGCCTGTCACGGGGCCAAACTCGCTCGGGCCTTCATTGGTCATTTTCGAGGTAATAAGGTGCGAGGAATAGAAGGCGCCTTCGCCCTCTTCAGACCAGATGACATTATCCGCATCGAGGCGACGGTCCGGAAAAGCCTTAAGCGTTGCCCACGTATTGTCGACGACGGTCTGCGCCCCGCTAATATCACCCGCCATCGTGTGAATGGCGCAGTCCTCAGCATACCAGTCTAGACACTTGTCGACTTCGCGATCGTGCCAAATCCGTTCGGTGATGCGAATAATATAATGCGGGAAGTCGACAAACTCGTCGGCGAAGCCCGGCAAATCCATGCGCCGCTCAGGCCCTGGATTCATCATCTCCTGAATATCCGTCGTAGCGACTTGGGTGATGGGCTTACGTGTCATCGGTATCCTATTGCGCTGTCCACCCGCCATCTACAACGAGTGAGTGACCTGTAATCATCTTGCCCGCCGGGCCGCACAAATAGAGTACCGCCTGAGCAATGTCCTCGGTGCTGGCAACTGTGCCGAGGGGGATCATGCGTTTGACGAATGCCGAGAACTCTGGATCGTCCAACATTGGTTTGGTCATCGGTGTTTCAACAAAAGTCGGGGCGACGGAATTGACGCGTACTCCACGCGGCGCGAGCTCCACCGCCATGGCTTTTGTCAGGCCTTCTATCGCATGCTTCGTCATACAATAAACTGTACGATTGGGGGATCCAACATGGCCCATTTGAGAGCTGATATGAACAATTCGGCCGCCATTGGGCATAACACCGAGAACCGCGCGCGAGACGCGATACGTGGTGCGGACGTTCAAGTCGAGCATGACGTCCAGGTCTTCATCGCTGACATCGGTCATCGGCTTAGGACGATTTGTGCCGACATTGTTTATCAGAATATCGATCCGGTTTTGACCAGTAATGAAATCAATCAAATCATCAGAAGCTGCATCACCGGCCCAGGGCGTGCAGCGGTCTCCGCAGGACGCGGCCAGATCATCTAGCGCTTCCGACGGCCGCGCAACCGGAATGATTTCAGCGCCTGCCGCGTGTAAGACTTCGCAAATGGCGCGGCCAATGCCGCGACTCGCTCCGGTTATGAGTGCGCGTTTTGCCGATAGATCTTTCTGCATCACCACTCAATTCGCGCTTCTCGATCGCTGCCTCGAACTGCTACAATACGCGCTTCGATATCGCCTGCATTTCGAAGCGACCGGCGTGCGCCAATCGGGAACGTGATTGTGTCTCCGGCCGACAAGATCGTTGTTTCGTCTTCAATCGAACAGACGACCTTTCCGGAGTCGATGAACAGCACATCTTTTACGTTAAGGTGGTGCTCGGGGATTGCTGCGCCTTTTGCGATCAAGATTTCGCTTAACGTAAACCCATGATCCCAGTCGATCTGACCGATACCAATAAGGCGTCGCTCTTCGACGCCGTATAGCGACTGAAACTCCCCACGATACTTCCCAGAACCGCTGCGAATGACGCAGCTTTCCAGCTTTTCATTATCGTATCGATCGAGGCGTTCGATCTGAACGTCAGAGGTGACCGGCATTGCGTTTTTTCCTGCGGGGATCTGCTCGCCTTTATTCTGATCGATGAGTGAGCCATCCTCTAACAAGACCAAACCATACTCTTTTGCGAGCTCAAACACTCTAGGGGCCCATAGGACGCGGCCTGGGTCATCACCTCCAAGGACCGCCCACAAATATCCAGTGTCATCGCCTGTATTCGTAAACCCGCGAAACACATTGGTTGGGATTGAGATTAAGTCGCCAGGATGAAGTGTCGTTTGCGCATCTTCACCATGCTCTCCAAGGTCAAACCGCCATTGCCCTGAATGGACATAGAAGACCTCGACTGTGGTGTGACTGTGTTGCGAGTTCGTGCATCCTGGCGGTTGGCGTGCGCCGCCAATGTTAAACCCGTGAGGTTCGGAAATGTGAACATGTTGGTTCGGGTTCTCGGATACGCCAGGGCCAATAATGGTGAAATTCTCTTTTTGGTCAGATCCAGGTGTCCGAGTGTCGATGAACGCGTCCAAGCAAGGGTTCAGTTCGCTATAGCGAACGATCCGATCTTCAATCTTCTGTCGGGTAGGCGTGATGGTCTCAGACATCTTTGATCATCCTTCTCTTACAGCATGAATAGACAAATTGCATTCGAAGTCAATTTGTCTATTTAACCAGCGTTAAGTGCTGATTTTCGCCGCGCGTAAGATGTGCTCTTGGCCGATCCAGTAATGCCAATAATGCTTCAGACACCGCGTCTGGTTGCTCAAGCGTTGAGATATGCCCACACCGCTCTAGCACTTTGAGAGTCGCTCCTGGGATACGGGCCGCAATCTCTTCGTGACGATCGACGGGACACACATTGTCTTGGGCGCCCGCGACCAATAAAACAGGGCATTGGATCTGCTCTAAGCTGTCTAAGTATGAGCGTCGGATTGTTAGCGCCATGGTTTGCCGACAGAACACATGCTCTCCCAATTGAACGCCCATGCTCTCGAGTGAGGATAATATGTCGGGGGTTCGGTTTTCGGGCGCGAGATATTGGGGCTTGAGCTCGTCTCGAAGCACCATATCGAGGTGCCCTGCAGCGACGCGGCCAAGCTGTTGTTTTCGCGTGGCGCCGGATGCATCTGCCCGCGCAGTTGTATTGAGAAGAGCAAGATGGGTGACCCGCTCCGGTGCCTGTTTGCAAATCTCCATTGCCACGATGCCGCCCATGGACAGGCCCGCCAATGCGAACCTGTCCGGCGCGTTCCGTAAGACGAGCTGCGCCATACGCTCGATTGAGCAGCCGTTCGTCAGGTCTCCAACCGAACAGCTAATGCCGGCTCGAGAAAGAGCTTCGACTTGCGGCCGAAAAATAGCCTGGTCGCACATGAACCCTGGAAGGAACACCATGGATTGAGAGGGCATTCGTCTTGTCTCACAAGTTAATGAGGCGAGATAAGCATATATTGCATTCGAATGCAAAAAGTGATTTTAGGGCATATGCTTTCGATACTAGATGTCTTTCGAGTAGGGATTGGGCCCTCAAGCTCCCACACAGTCGGGCCGATGAGAATCGCGAACCGGGTCCGTGCCGCCTTAGAGGATAAAGCGCGCCACGAGGATGGAGGCCGTTTGAAGATCATCCTGCGCGGATCGTTGGCGTTTACAGGGGAGGGGCATGGCGCGCTTCGCGCTGTCGCGCTCGGCGTATTGGGGTTTAAGCCCGAAACTATCGATATGAACGCAGCTGAAAATGCCCTGTTAGAGCTCGATCGTGCGCAGCAGATTGAAATGAGCGTGGGCGGAGTGATTCAGTTCGATCCGAAGAGCGACATTGTACTCGACTATGAACAACCCGTAGCCCTCCATCCGAACGAAATAGAATGCGTGCTTTATGGTTCCGCAGAGACGGTGGTTTGGAGAAACACGTACTATTCAACAGGGGGAGGGTTTATCGCTTCGCGTAAGCAGCTGGAAGCCCCCACCCGTGATGATATCGTGCAGACGGGGAATGAAGTTCCTTACGAGTTTTCCTCGGCTGCGGAGTTGCTCGACCTTTGCTGCCAGCACGACGCAGACATAAGAGACATCATTCTTTCAAACGAAGATGCCAAGCGTTCCCACGATGAAACTCTATCGCGCCTTGCAGCGATCAAACAAGTTATGATGGACTGTATCGATCGAGGCCTCGAAACCCAGGGTATTCTTCCAGGAGGCCTTGAAGTTACAAGACGTGCCCCTGGGCTCTGGGAAAAACTGTTGCAGCAACCGCAGGCTAACGAAAAGGAACAGCTTTTTGATTGGCTGAATGTCTATGCGATGGCAGTCAATGAAGAAAACGCTGCAGGCGGACGTGTTGTGACGGCGCCAACAAATGGGGCTGCGGGCATTATCCCATCGATCATCAGACATTATTGTTCAGACACGCCGACCGCGACGCGGGATACGGAAACTTTTCTTCTGACAGCCGGTGGGATTGGCTTGCTCTATAAGCAACGTGCCTCGATTTCGGGAGCTGAAATGGGCTGTCAGGGAGAGGTGGGTGTGGCGTGCTCCATGGCGGCCGGCGGGCTCGCTGCCATTTGGGGCGGGACGCCTCAGCAAGTTGCTCAAGCAGCTGAGATCGGCATGGAGCATAATCTGGGACTGACCTGTGACCCGGTTGGAGGGCTAGTGCAAATTCCGTGTATCGAACGAAATGCACTCGGCGCCGTGAAGGCTGTCAATGCTGCTCGATTGGCCTTGCGATCTGATGGCCCGATGAAGGTGACGTTAGACCAGGTCATCGAGTCCATGCGCCAAACAGGGCTCGATATGTCTTCTAAATACAAAGAGACCAGTCTCGGTGGTCTCGCCGTCAACGTCGTCGAATGTTGATCTGAAATGTCGTTTCTTAATTTGTATGCCGTAGGCTCTTTAAGCGTTCAAGAACGTCCAATCCCTGCTGCTTGAGATAGTAAGGAAGATCGATAATGACCCAATTCTCTGCGAGTTTATCACCGTCTCGGCGATAGACATCCATCACCCGCATTTCACTTGCGCTCCGCGCTTCTGGCAGACCGAGGAATCCCCCCGTATTTCGATTGCTCAAATTCGCCCACCCGAAAAAGCCTCCATACTTTCCGTCAGCGAAGCGCGCGACATGTCCATGATAGGTTTTGTCTGCGAGATTCATGCGAAATGGATGTTGGTGTTGCGCCTGGTATCTTTCAATCGTGTAAGACGCGCCAATTCCACAAGGGCCATACCAAGACATGTCATGGTGCCAAGTTCGGGCCAACAAATCGGCGGACGGTTTGACATCGGTGAGGTGGTTGATTGAGTCCAAGTCTTCGATCATGGCGTTCATGAGGCGTATCGTTTTGTCAGTCTCCTGGGCGTCGCTCACGTCAACGACTAAGCCATCATGGGTTTTAGGGCCGGGGTAGACAAAATGCTCGCCGGTCATCGGCGGCAAAGGATAAACGCCCGCTTGATGCATCAATCCGATCAGGTCGAAAAACAGTGCGCTTTCGATGATCTGATCGTTTTGCACGCGCATAAATTCGGCGTATCTCAGGTGAGCAATTCGACCTGTGCTCGGAATATTCAACCAATCTCTATCGAATAGACCCACAAAATGACCCATGCTGCAGGTCCAGACGGATTGATCGTCTTCGACATCATTTTCGCCAGCGAAAAAGACGTCTTCACGCCGCTGAAGTTGCTTCAGAGAAAGACGCAAAGGCGTCCAAAAACTCTCGATAACGCTTTGAATGCCCGTTTTGACATAGAATGGGTACATCCCGCGCCAAAGAAAGTCGTCGCTGAATGCCTCACAGCTATCTCGGTTTAAAGTTTCAAGCGGCGTTGAATCAAAAACCTGCGTATGTTCCAGCACAAGCCGTTTGGCATCTTCAATCTTATTCATGAACGGATCTCCAGCTTACGCGTTTACCGTTTTTGATTTCGAATGCAAACGATGGATTTGCAAAACTCGCCTCCGAGTATAAGCGACCGATTTAGGGCGACTTAAGTCTCTGGTTTCAAGACGCGGCTGGCTTGCAATATTGCTTAGCCACTATTGGGCATCAGCATCAAAGCCCCGCCTTTGTTTCCAATATGCGTCTATAGCGCTGACGGTAATGGGCAGTTCCTCGGTTATTGCATTCGCGATGACCGAAACTTCATCGGGATCGCGAGAAAACTCACTCATGGTATCGGGTGATGCCAATGCCATGATTAAACTGACCGCTGCACCATAATCTGATTCAAAGATCGATTTCCACGCTTCTGGCCGCATTTCAATCGCGGTCACGAAACCCTCCGCCCAGATCTCGCCTAGCAAATCTCCTGTGTGATCGGACATGATGATTGGTTCGAGGTGTTCCGGTTTTTCGGTCAATTCCAAAATAATCTGATTATAGCGTGCTATGACTAATCCGCAGATTTCCTCTGCTTCGTCGGGTCCTGAAAACGATGCACCTCGTTCGCCCCAAATCATGGGCATCCACTCGCTTGGCATAATAGTTTCCGGGCCGACCGCGATTCCAGTCAAAAACCCATCCAAGACCGATACCGTCATCGCATCGTCACCTACCTTATCCGAAAGCAGGAAATCTTCGAGTAAATCGAAGTCGTCATCCGAGAAGAATGGGGTCGTCTTATCCATTTGTTCGTATCGCCTTTGTTCAAGCCATCAAACGAGCCATAAGGGTACACTCAAGCCTAACGGCGCTCAATCTCAGACGTGGCGTAGTGGCTCGATCGAGGCGTTTCACGCCTCTAAGCTTATGTCTGGTTTGCTCGCGCACCGGACTTACCCGACCTCGCTAGGCTGCGCGGGATTGTCTTTGTTTAGGCGTCGGAATCATGGCTCGGTAGGGCTTCTTACCTCGGCAATGGTTCTGTACCTTTGCTCAAGATGTCCAAATAAGCCCGATAAACGAACACTTTGTTGCGTTCCTTGCCAGTCGTCTCTCGGGCTACTCCTAGCTCCTCGAGAAGAGCGAGATTGCGAAGAGCTGTTGGTAACGACATACCGGTTTCTTCGGTGATTTTATTCGTAGTAAGGATTGGACGACGCTGCATCAATGCGTGAATTGCCAAAGCCGAAGCGGTAGATCTGCCGCTTGTTTCAATCGATGTACGGTCTTCTTCGAAAAGCCGAACGATGGACTGGGCGGCTTCAGTGGCTTGCTCTGAAGTTTCGATTACACCTTGCAAGAAAAACTCTATCCAATCCTCCCAATTTCCGTTTTCTCGCACGGACTGAAGCAATTCGTAGTACCGGTCGCGATGTGTCTTCAAATAAAGGCTAATGTACAAGACCGGGTCGCGCAGAATGCCTTCGACACAAAGTATCATTGTTATGAGAAGTCGCCCCAGTCTTCCGTTGCCATCAAGAAAGGGGTGAATCGTCTCAAATTGTAGATGCGCAAGGGCCGCTTTCACAAGTGCGGGTAGCTGCACTGTCTCATCGTGCAAAAACCTCTCAAACTTATCCAAACAGGGCATTAGTTGATCAGCTGGCGGGGGAACAAACCGCGCCGTTCCCGGCCTGGTTCCGCCAATCCAGTTTTGAGATGTTCTAAATTCTCCCGGTTGCTTGTCGCCCCCCCTTGCATTGTTCATCAATCGGGCGTGCATTTCTTTCAGAAGCCTAAGAGACAGCGGCAAGTCTTTGAGTCTTGCCATGCCATAATCTAGGGCCGCAACGTAGCATGAGACTTCGGTTACATCGTCGATTGGCGCTCCGGGCGCCTCATCGAACTCGAACAGCAATAAATCAGAGAGCGAAGATTGCGTTCCCTCGATCTGAGAAGATAAGACGGCCTCTTTTCTAACGTACATGTACAGAAATAAAGCCGCATCCGGTAAGACCATACTCATTCCGTCTAGTCGACCTAATGCCGTATTGGCCTTATCGAGCAGCGGGTATAGTCGCTCCATATCAACAGGTGGTTCAGGTGGTAGCGGAGCTGGAATGTAGGCGCGATAGCTTTCGCCGCCGATAACTGCGCTTTCAACATATTGGCCAAGTCGGGTATTCTTCGTCATATCACGCTTAATAACAAAAACAGTGAAATTCGTTAGTTGGAAAAATCTAACTCACATGCGCGTAACCAAGAGTCAAGCTAATAACATAATTCCGGTATTTTGTTAGTTAGCGTGCCGATTCGTTGATTTGGCGCTATACGTGGTACACTCCCCAAGACATAAGAGCGTTTCTGGCATGGGACCTGCCTGTCTGTATTTGCGGACAAACGGAGGTTGGTGTGTCCAAGTATATTTCGCCGCTGGATGATATGTATATTCGATTCGATGCAGCCGCCGAGGTTTTAGCTCGAGCGCATCAATTGAGCACTCCTGAAGGCATGCTGGAAATGCTAACAATCGCCATGTGGCAAGGAGCATTCAATCCACCGAGCCAGTTTGAACTCAACGATTTCGATCATTCGACGCGAGATGATCCGGAGAATTGGCTGTGCATTCCCATACCGATGCATGCATCGATGCTTCCAGAAGCTCAACGTTCATTGAAGCCGCGCCCAGTGGAGTTTTTTGAGGTCGGTCGTAGCTCTGTTCTTAGCGTCATGCATTGCGAAGGTTTGTTACCAGGCGACCAAACTTCTTGGAACACTCTGTTGGATCATCGAAATCGTGTGCCGACGCAACAAAAAGAGAATGATGCGTTTGCTGCGCTAATTCAAACGCCCCTAAGAGATTACTCGGCCGAGTCTCTTCGCTATCTGAGAGGTCTCTTCGTCCCGCGGCGTTTACTTCAAAAATGGCTAAATCGTCGCTCTAATGCCTTTTATGGCATTATTGATTTGAGAGTAGCGGGACCGCCTCATCGCTCCACGAATCAACCCGCCAACGACGTTGAAAGAACTGCGACGCGTCCTGCTAGAGGCCGCCCCTCCCTTCCCGCTTGGGACAGCATCAAAGTCTGGGCCCAAAAACTCAACGCCGAAAATCCGAAAATGCCACGTAAGCGATTAGCGGGATTGCTATACGAGAAAGCGCTTGAGAAATTCGGAAAATCCGCCGTGCCGAACGAAACGACTATTCTTCGCCAATTGTCGAGAATTTTGAACGGTTCCGACCACAATTGAGCACCTCAGCTCAAAATTGTGAGCGATGCAATACAACCGCTCTATGACGCTAGTGTTTGCAGCAATTATAGCCGCGTTGCGTCTTAAACATTAATTCAGCTGGAATAAGACGAAATCATTTTTCTTTTTCGCCCGTACGCGCTGTGCTGGTTTCTCCTCACTTACTAGTATGAGGAGTAGATTAGATGACAAAAAATGACCCCACCTTCCCCGAATTGGAGGAAATCTTAGAGCGCAATCCCGGTTGGCTTGACGAAGCAATTGATACGCCAGCCGTTTCCCGGCTCACAGGTGTTCCGATTTGTACTTTAACCACGTGGCGTTGCCGGGGAGGCGGACCCCGCTTTCTGAAATATGGAAAGTCTGTGAGGTACCGTCGGCGGGCCGTACTAGGATGGATGGAGGCGTGCGAAGCCCCCTACACAGATCGCGATGGGAGAACTCATCGTGAGTAGCGCGACGCGCCCGCTCTCGATCAGATTGCTCCAAACCGACATCGAAGATCTGAGCGAACGAGCCCGCAGAATTTCAGGAACGCCTACCGGTGTAGCGCGTGATTTGATCAGATCCGGTTTGTCTGATGGTGACCCTTTTGAGCAAGCAAACCGCTTACTCAAGATTGAAAGGAAACTCGCGATCGCGATCCAGGCCATTGAATCATCTAGAGCCTCACAATCTGAACTCGAAGTGACTCTAGCGAGCATCGAAAAAATGTTTGAGCAACTGCTTCTCGCCCTGAGCGGCCAACTGAAAGCCGAGGGGAACTAAAAATGTCAAAGATCAAAACGACGCTCCTAGCTTCTTGCGCGGTTTTCGTGGTGACGACCTTTGAGTCTTACAAGCTAGGCTTCCACTATTATCGGGCTGGCATTCAAACGGCTCCAGGACAAATTTCGTATCATGATCGGGCGTTCATGGACGACTGTGCCAGGGCTAAAGTTGCGTCGCTTTTCTACGACCCTGTCGGCGTCGAAACCTGGTCCCGCTGCCAAGCAGTAATGGATTACTACGGAACGCAGCCGGCCTTTAACCGACGGCTTAATCTGGTTGCCGCTTTTTCCGGCCTTAGCGTTATAAGTCTGATCGCATTTCTTTGGATCTTGAAGTACGCGTCGAAGCCTCCGAAAGTCGTGCGCGGGCGACAGCACTTCAAAGGCGCAAAAGCTAGACGAGAACTCAAAAAGATATCGCGCAGAGAATGCAAACAGTCCGGCCAGGGCATCGAGTTTCCCCTAAATATTCCGATGAGCCTTGACCGAGAAAGCCGTCACTTCCTCGCCTGGGGCAGTACGGGCGCAGGTAAGACAACTGCGATGCTCCTATTGATGCTGGGCGCGATCAATCGCGGGGATAAAGTCCTCATCCTCGACACCAAGGGCGACCTGACGTCCAAGCTTCCGTACATAGGCGGTGTGATCGCCCCGCATGATGCGCGGTCTATGAAATGGGATATCGCGTATGACTGTCGCACCCCTCAGGAAGCGCGAGAACTTGCGGCGCGAATAATACCTGCCAGCGGATCAGACCCGATGTGGTCAAACGCAGCGAGAGAGATTTTCGTCGCCTGCATTGTGTCACTGCAAAACACCCGCCCAGAATGCTGGAACTGGATGTATCTTCGCGACCTGGTACTCGCAGATCCTGAACGCCTTCTCGAAGTCGCCGAGAGCCACTATCCAGCGGCGACGCAGTTTTTGCGTGAACCGACCAGCAAAACCACACAAAGCATTCTGACCACGTTCAAATCCCATATGAACATAGTTTTGGTATTGGCAGACGCCTGGCCAAGAAGTTCAGGCGGTTGCTCAATCCGCAGATGGTTGGACCTACCAAACTATGCGCCAATCGTGCTGCAGCGCGACGGGAAGTTCCCGCAACTCTCTAAAGCATGGCTTTCTGGAATCATTGGATTGCTCGCAAGCTACGCTGGGTCACCAGCAATGCGCGAGAATCCGGGCACTCGAACTTGGCTCTTTCTCGATGAGTTTCCCCAGCTCGAACGTATGGATCATTTCTCCACGCTTTTGGATGTGGGTCGATCGAAAGGCATAAGCGTCGTCTTAGGTGCGCAAGACCTCTCCCAGATTCGCAAGACATATGGCCCTGATCAAGCCAATGCCTGGATCGGCATGATCGGGACCCACATCATTACCCGGATGAACCTTGGTGAGAGCGCCGAAATGACAAGCCGCCTGCTTGGCAAACAAACATTAGAGGTAGAGCGCAAGAGTGAGACCTGGACCAATGGGCAACGATCCACCAGCAAAACTCCGGTCTACGAAACTCAAGACGTGATGACACCCTCTGAACTCTCCGATCATCTGGGCGTCACCAAAAATGGGATCCGCGCCTTGATGGTGGGCCCAGGGCAACACGCCTATGACGTGGACATCCCGTTTTTGGATTTACCGGAAAAGCGGCCAGCCAGCGTACCTGCAGACTGGACCACAAAGTGCGCGAAAGATCTCGCCCCACTTCCAGAACGAAATCCGCTTCTTGAAGAGCGCCCTATCCTTTCTCCGGATATGGCTGACTTTATCAGCAGGAAAGCCGAAAATGGATTTGATACGTAATGGTCGCCTCGATCTCCGCGCGCAAATCCGTCGGTGCGGCGGTGGCTTACTTCAAGCACATGGCTCAAGATGAGTACTACACGAAAGAAGATGAAGCCGAAGCAGAAAGCGATTGGGAAGGACGTGGCGCAGATCGCCTTGCGTTGGATAGTGACGTTTCTCGCAGAGACTTCGAAGCCCTCTTAAGCGGCTTTGATCCCAAAACTGCCGAACCGCTTGTGCAGACCGGCAACAAGTCTCACGCTCCGGGCTGGGACATGACCTACAGTGCCCCAAAATCGGTATCAGTGTTGTGGGCACTCTCCCCACCTGAAGAGCGAACCAAAATTGAAGCCGCTCACCGTCAGGCTGTCTCAGTCGCCACAAAACATCTCGAGGATAATTACGCCTTCACGCGGCGCGGAAAAGGCGGCACTATCCGGGAGCCCGTTGCGGGTCTGACGATCGCTCGTTTCCATCATCATACGAGCCGAGATCTTGATCCCCAGCTTCACACACACGCATTTATTTTTAACTCCGCCCCTCGCCACGACGGAAGCTGGGGCACACTGGTCAGCCGCGAACTCTACAAGGCCCAAAAGGAGTCCGGTGAAGTCTACCGAAATCACTTAGCGAACGCGCTTGAGCGAGACGGCTACACAGTCGACCGCCAGGGCAGTTCTTTTCGAATGCGGGCAATCCCGCATCATGTTGAACGTGCGTTTTCTAAACGTCGTCAAGCGATCGAAGAGGCGGCCAAAGCACATGGATACAGAACCCCAAAGGGAATGGAACGTGCCGCACTTCGCACGCGCCAAGCGAAACGCCCTCGCGAGCGCGCTGCGCTTTTCCAAGCATGGACGCAAGAAGCGAGAGTGCTGGGCTTTAAACTGCCGGACAGACAACGGCAGCCACAACCGAACCCTGGGGTACAGGCAGCCGCTCCCAGACAGAAAACAACGACTTCATCGACATCTTCAAGTCAGTCGGTTCAACGCCTCGTAATGACGGCGGCGCTCGCCTTTCGATCGTCTCGAGGCATGTCAGGTTTGAGTGTTTCGCTTCGCAATTCCGATCGAGACATCGACGCTGAGATCGAACGCTGACTGTACACAGCCGAAATCGTAAGTAGTCATTGGGCTTCAGCCGCATCGAACCAGTTTTTGTAAGCGCTAATCAGGCGGAATGTGTACAGAGTAATTCTCAATCACCGTAGGTGTTTCAGACAAGATCGCGCGCGACTTGTCAGCACCAAAGGTGCATGGGGTGTGAACCCCTAACTCTTCTAATTCCCTTACAAGGTAAGCGGCTTAAGTCGCCCTGAAAAGGACTCTGAATTGAACTGCAGACGCAACTGTGTTTTCATTTAGA
>ERZ1740072.201-NODE-201-length-26159-cov-4.866840_pt1 | contig 26159 bp, 21 predicted proteins | sample MGYA00581733_ERZ1740072 | MGnify/ENA primary metagenome ERZ1740072 (study PRJEB43018, sample SAMN04849741) | marine metagenome | isolation source: floating plastic debris | place: Pacific Ocean | collected 2008-08-30 | study: EMG produced TPA metagenomics assembly...
CCAGCGACCTTCTGGAGTAAAACACCTTTTGAAAAAACCTTTTTATATTCCAGAGTCGAGTTCTGCTGCAAATTTGCTGGAACAAATGCGCGAACGGCAAGAGCATATCGCTTTTGCTGTTGATGAATATGGATCGATTTCAGGGTTAATCACACAAGAAGATCTTATGGAATCGGTCATAGGAGAAATCTTAGATAGAAGGGATCACCAGAAGAAAAAATATACCCGCTCTGCTAAAGATGTGATCATTGCAAGCGGTCCGCTGGAGCTTTCAGAGTTAGAAGATATATTTGACGAGCGCCTAATCTCTAAAAATAACGTCGTTACTTTAGGCGGCTGGCTTATCGAACAAATTGGTGATATCCCAAAAACAGGTGATAAATACGTCACAGACCATTTTTTGTTTTCTATTGTTGCGGCAGAGCCAAACCGTATTCGAAAAATCTATGTGCGCAAAAAACAGAAAGGAAGCTCCTAATGTCTCCTTTGTTCATCGCGTTTTTTGTAGCTATTTGTATGTGCGCTCAAGGATTTTTTTCCATGTTTGAAATGGCCGCTGTCTCATTCAACAAAATCCGATTAGAATACTACGTAGGGCAAAAAAACACCCGGGCGATTTGGCTAAGCTCTCTTTTGAAAAAACCATCAAGACTCTTTGGAACGACATTGATTTTGGTGAATACTTTCTTGCAGTGCGGCTCAGAGCTTTCCAGGATTTTTTATGAATCTATCGGTTTGGATCCCGCTTTTGCCCCGATTACCCAAATCTTTCTTGTGTTGATTTTTGCAGAGCTAGCGCCTATGTTTGCCGCAAGAAGGCACCCTGAGCATGTCGCTTTTTTATATATTCCAGTGGTCATGCTATTTTCTAAAATTTTAAGCCCCCTAATTTGGGTCATTGATCGGTTAAATGCTTTTTTACAATGGAGCTCAAAAACCAAAGATCAAGCCTCCTTTCTTTCAAGAGAAGAGCTGCAGCGCGCATTTGAAGAGGGACAAGAAAGCTCTTTTGTCCAAGTTATGGAAAAGTTTTTTACCATGAGAAAACTGACCGCAGAATCGGTCATGCTTCCCTTTTCTTCTTATCACCAGATTTCTTCACAGGGCTCTTTAAAGGATCTGCGACGTATGTTGCAAGCCCACTATTCTCCTTTTGTTGTGGTTTACCATCAACAAACCACTAATATCGTAGGGATCGCATACCTTCGTGATATGCTAGGAGCTAAAGACGAAGATAAAGTCATTGACTATGCTAAGTCGCCTTGGTTTATCACAGAAAGCGATTTTGTATTAGAAATTTTCTCTCAATTTCGCCTGAATTACCAAACCGCTGCTATTGTTTTGGGCCCTTCGGGAAAACCTTTGGGTTTAGTTACGCTTACTTTGCTTACAGATGAGATTTTTGGCCGCTCATCGACTATTTTTTTAGAAGCGATCTCTGATCATAAAAGCATCTATTTTGAAAGGACTGTGCAGGGTGATCTTCTCATGGAGGAGTTTGTGAAAACGTTTCATGTACCCATGGAATATGATCTGAGCCGCTCTTTAAGCGACTACATTATCGATCAGCTAGGGCATCATCCAGTAGAAGGGGAGGTTCTCCATTTAGAGTATTTAGATATACAGGTGTTAGAAACGACTCTTTTTGCGGTAAAAAAGGCGTCGATTAAAACCCGCTAATTTGTTTTAAGATGTTTTCTATACAAGATGTAGCTTTTGTCACTTCTTGTAGTGTATTGCCTCTACCAAAAGAAAAACGGATGGAAGATCGGGCGATTTTTTCATCTAATCCCATGGCTAATAAAGCAGGAAAAGGCTCTACGGCGCCAGATGAGCAGGCCGATCCTAAAGAAGCGGCAAAACCTTCTTGATCTAAGCGTATGAATAGCGTTTCTGCATCGATATTAGGAAATGCCAATGCGCTGACATTACATGTGCGCTTTTTTTCCGCATGTATCATGAGCTGAGGGAAAAACGTTTGGATTCTACTTTCAAACATCTCTCGTATGTGCAGCATATGAGATCTATGTGTGGGTAGCTCATCTATAGCTAAGCTAAATGCTTTTGCTGCTCCCACAGCTCCCAAGATATTTTCTGTGCCCGCTCTTCGCTGTTTTTCTTGAGATCCTCCATAGAGTAGGGGGCTGAAGGGAAATAGCTCTTTTGCATAGAAAAATCCGATCCCTTTGGGCCCGTAAAATTTATGCGGGCTAAAACACATAGCCGAAATACCTTCATACATAAAAAGAGGCTCTTTTCCCACTTGAGCGACGCTATCTACTAGAAAATGCGCCTCGTATTTTGCACATAACCGGGCCGCTTCTTCTAGAGGTAGCATTGCGCCTGTTTCACTATTGACACTAGATAATGCTACAAGGGTATTTTTCCCTGGGAAATGAGAAAGAGTTTTTTCAAGAGCTTCTAATGAGATCGTTGCTGCATTGGGCGCGTTTTCTAAAGGGAGATAGGTGACGCTAACACCGGTTTTTTCGAGGTGGCTTACCGTTTGTCTAATACATGAATGCTCTAGCTTAGAAGAGATGATATGCGCTTTTACCGTGCGGCTAAAACCTTGTAGTAAGGTGTTGACAGCCTCTGTTGCACCAGAGCAGAAATAAAGTACGCTTTCTGGAATAGATAGCCTATCTGCAATCTGTTTTCTTGCTATTTGTAGGTGTTTTCGCGCTTTTCTTCCATACATATGCATCGATGATGGGTTCAATGGCAGCTCTTCTAAAGAGCGCATAATCGAGACGACTCTTGGATCGATAGGCGTTGTAGCATTATGATCGAAATAGATATTCATCGTTGTACTTTGACCAAAAGGGCGGTGATGTTATCAGAGCTGCCTTCACTTTTTGCAGAGTGGATTAAATCCTTAGCTTTTTTCTGCAAAGAACTTTTTCTTTTGAGCAAAGCTTCTATCTCCTCTGAAGATACGTAGTCGCTTAGTCCATCGGTGCACATGACAAAAATATCTCCCGGCTGCACAGTTACGGCAGCGATCTCAGGCTCTACGCGAAAACAGGTGCCAATTGCCCTTGTGATCACATATTTATACGCTCCTTTTTGGGATTTTGATTCAGTTAAAACCGAGTGATCTTGGGTTAGCTGTTTTAGTTCATTTTCCCGAAAACGGTAAATTCTACTATCTCCTATATGCGCATAGATTACAGAATCTTCGTATAGATAAAGGCAGGAAAGCGTTGTTCCCATACCGCGAAAAGCAGAGGTAGCATTGCCTAAGTTAAAAATTTTACTGTTGGTATCATCGATAGCAGAGCGCAAATGGTAGATGAGATCTTTTGTGGGGATATTGGCTTTTTTCTGCGGATGAATTAAGGTTTTGATCGATGTACTTAGATGCGTCACGGCTTCTTTAGAAGCAACTTCTCCTGCATTATGACCTCCCATACCATCAGCGATTGCAAAAAAACGGTACCTAGGCATGGATAAAAAAGCATCTTCATTATTTGGTCTGATTAGCCCTATATCGGAAAGTCCGTAGCTTTCTAGTCGAAAGGAGGTGGGGTTTTTCTTTTTCATAGCGCTTTTTCTCCGTAAATCACATATAAAACGCTCATGGTGTTGAATGTAGCATGCAGGCTAATAGAAGCTAAAAGAGAGCGCCTTTTTTCATATAAAATCCCTAGAAAAAGAGCGAATACAAATAGTGAGCTTACAATAGAAATGTTGGACAGCCCTTGCGAGGGTGCGTAGTGGAACGCTGCAAAAATAGCAGCGGTCACTACAATCGCAAATTGTCTAGGAAAATACCTTTTCAGTGCATTTTGTAAGACTCCTCGAAAAAGAAGCTCTTCTACAAAAGGGGCTAAAAACGCTGCTATACCAGAAGCAAGGAAAAATAAGGGGATCGACTCTTTTGCTTTTTCTAAGTAGATAACAGGTAGTTGCTGCTGGATTTCATAGCCTGGAAAAATGCTGTACAAAAGATGTTCGATCATCGAGTTCCATAGACTCATGATAAAAAATGCAAGTGGCCAGATCGCGATACCTACCGCTAGATCCTTTAGGTAAGCGGCGCTACCTCTTTTCCATAGGTAATCAAGAAAAAGGGCGTTAAATACTCTAAGGTACAACAGTAAAAATATGCCTGTTAGTCCAAGGTGGATTAACTGGATCAAGGAGATGTACAAGATCCGGTCTGATGCACTTCCCATAAGAAAAGAAGGTTTAAACAGGGGTAACACAAAGATCGGAAAACCCATGTAAAAGAAAAAGCCGACTAACACATCAAAAAAGCGCGCAGGAGGCTTTTCTTCTTCAATAAGTGTGAAATGCCCTGGGAAATACGCGCCTAATACAAACACGCATCCCAGTAAAAACGAGGCAACAACAAAATACACCGATGAGACAGCTACCATTTCTTAGCCGTGAAAACGACTTTTTGCAAGAAGAATATAGTCGTTCAAACGGGCGGTGATTTCTTTTATAATTCTTTCATGAGCGCTATGCATGGGCGTTCTTCGGTAGCGATCAGATCCCCAAATCACTTCGTTATAATCGGTATGCAAAACGTTTTTGTTAATATAATAGGAGTCTTTTACAAGTTCTTGTAACACAACTTTTGGTGCCGCGCCGCGGATATCGATGATTCTGATCCGAACAGCCATCTGTAGATTGGAAGGGCTACTTGCTTTATGCGGTTTTTGTTTGACGATTTCATGCTGAGCAATTTCTAAAAAGACGACAAATTCATGAGGTGCATATTCTTCTTTTACCCAGGAAATATCTGATCCAAAAGGATTTTCCGATGAGGGGATTTGATTGATTTCTTCATCTTTATTGACATACAAAGTGGAGCGAACCGCTACTTTTGATAGAATTTTTTGTAAAAACTCTTCTGAAAGGCTCCAAGGAAGGTCGGTGTTTGATGAAGTATCCATAATCGGCGCAATGACCACATTCGGTTTTGCTCTACCGTCTTCATAGTATTTGGTAAACTCTTCAGAATAATCATTCGTACAAGAGGCAAATAAAAAGATGATTGCGAGCAAAGGGTAAAAACGGTTCATTGAGGCCTCCAAAACGAAAATTCTAAAAACCTCATTTTAAGCTAAATTTTTTTTTTTCGCAGTTTATAAACCCTTTTATTGCGTAGGATTTTTTTCCTCCTAGGCGGTTTTAACGTAATTTTCGCAAGAAATACCTAGACAAATGCCTCGCAGCTTTTTTTAAGCAATCGGAGGTTTTCGCCAAACATCTCCTGAAAAATGCACACTTCTTAAGATCGATTGATGAATGATTGAAAGAAACAGCCAAAATCAAGTAGAATAGAATATAGGATTTTTCATCCATTTGATGAGAAGAGCTGCGAAAAAATTCCAATGGGTAGGTATTTTGCTAGCTTAGAAATTCGAATTTATGAAACTCTCTTAATGTTAACACATGAATAATCGATAAGGAGGCATCCATGTCTTATGAAAACGCAAAAGCGAATTTGATCGCTTTTGGTAAGGAACTGAATCTTGAAGGCTTAGATTTTGACGAAAACCATACCTGTATATTAGGTATTGATAACGTTTTTTCCTTACATATTACCTATGAGCCTAACTCTGATCGATTGTATTTATATTCTCCGATTATCGATGGCCTTCCTCAAGATCCAAAAATCAAACTCAAGCTTTACGAAAAACTATTAGAAGGCTCTATGCTAGGCGGTCAAATGGCTGGCGGCGGCGTAGGTGTTGCTGTCAAAGAAGAGCTCATTTTGATGCACTGCGTTATCGATATGGGTCTTGGTGTTGACGAAAATGCTTTGCGTAGATTTGCGCCTCTATTCGTAGAAACAGTAGAAAAGTGGAGAGAGATTGTAAAGAAAATCTGCGATGGTCAAGAGCCAGAGCCGTTTGAACTACCTATGCCTCCTCAGATCAAAGACAATTTGCAGAAACCAGGTGATGAGAAATTCATCAAAATCTAGTCGGGCTTTCTTAGCTTGATTTGTATTTTCTGCACTACAGAAGGCGGGCTTTTTTCGATGAATTTCACAGCGCTCATAACAGTGGAATGATCCCGATTAAAAGCCCTTCCAATACTAGTAAAGGGCATATATAGCTCTTTTCTACATAAATACATCGCTACTTTTCTCGCATAAGAAATTTCTTTTTCTTGTGACTTTCCTGTAATAGCTCCTGAAGATACGTCCCATTCTTTGGCTACCTCTTCAAGGATCGCCTCTAAAGTGATTGTTTTTTTTATCTCTTCTTGTAAAAGATCTTGTAGAGCGATTTCTAACGGAGTATCTTTCGAAGGATTTCGGATGACTAAAGCGTCAAATGCTTTATAGATCGCATCTAATGAGCGAAAGGATTGTAAACAAAAACGCAGCTGCTTTTTGGTGATTGGAAAATGCAGCGCTTTTGCTTTTTTTTGTAACACCTTTTCTATATCTTCTTTACGAGGAGTTTCAATAGGCAGAGAGATGCCCCATTCAAATCGGGAAATCAAACGCGGCTCAATTCCCTTAAATTCTTGAGGGGCGTAAGAAGAGCCGATCACAATTTTTTTTCCCTGTGTATGCAGCTCATTGAAGGTATGAAAAAGCTCTTCTTGCGTTGCATTTTTCCCTGCAAGGACATGGATATTATCAAGTATAAGGACATCGACGCTGCGGTAGGTTTGACGAAAATTTTGCATGGTACCAAATTGAATTGCGCCTACCACATGGCTCGTAAAGGTTTCTGCTTTGATATAAAATGTTTGTAAAGATAAGGAAGAAAGCTTTTTTGCTAAGCTCATCAACAAATGCGTTTTACCGCAACCCCTTGGACCATAAAGAAAGACCGGATTAAACGATAGCGAGTGGATATTTTGTAGTAATTCATACACAAGTGCGTTTTCTTTGCTTACATGAAATGAGGAAAACGTATGCACCTTGATTAACGGATCGGGATGAAAGACATAATCTTTTCTTATAGGTTTTTTCTTCGGCGTAGTAGCAGCTACGTTGACGTGAAGTCTTAAGGGTTTTCCGCTAGGTGTTGTGAGTCTTTTTGCTTGATCGGTGATGTGTTCTTTGAACCAATTCGCATGAAATGCATCTTTTGCTTCTAAATAGATATTTCTTGCATCAAAGCGGATTACTCGAAGAGATCTTAGCCATAGATCCACATTTTTTTTACCAAGGACCTCATCTTGTTTCGCTAAGAAATCTTCCCAAAGCTTCATGGCAACCTATTTTGTTATTTTCGGCGCAGCAGATCTTGCTAATCGATCGGTTAAATACTGCTGTCCTAAACCGAAAAGAGTAGAAAATAGCCAGTAGATGTTTAATCCAGAAGGCGCATGGTAGAAAAACAATGTAAACATCACAAGCATGATATTTCCCATAGATTGCTGTTGTTTTTGCTGCTCTGTCATCGGCATATCTTTTGATCCAGTCATCTGCGCGCTTAGCTTTTGCTGTAAAAACATCGCAAATCCTAGAAAAAACGGCAAAATATGCAGGCTGTTGCCAATAAAAAATAGGGGGTAATTCCAGCTGAAAACCACATCGGGAGCAGCTAAATTATTGATCCATCCAGGGATAAAAACAGCTCCTCGGAGCGCAAAGGTGGATTTAAGTAGATCAAACATACCGATTAAAAAAGGCAGCTGAATAAACACAGGAAAGCAGCCCATAAAGGGATTGGCCCCTTTTTCTTTGTAGAGCTTAAGCATTTCCATCTGCATTTTTTGCGGATCTTTTTTATAACGCTCTTGCAGTTTTTTAATCTCGGGGTTGATTTCTCTCATCCTTTTTTGCGACTTCAATGACCAAGCATTCAAAGGATATAAAAGTACACGTACAGTAAGGGTTAGTAAGATAATGGAAAGGCCCCAAGAATGCGTTACTTTATGGAAAAAACCCATAAGGACAAATAAAAACTGGGCAAATGGCGCAGAGATAAACGAAAACCATCCGTGAAAACTACGCGCTTTTGTGTAGTAAGGATCTTTTTTTCCTGATTGTACAGTATTTTGATCTATAGTTTGCAGCACATGATTTGCAAAAGGTCCTGCAAAGATCCGGTAGGATGAAGCGCTTTTTGGGGAAATAGGTAAAGACATTAAGTAACCGGGGTAATTTTTTGCCGGATACATATTGTATTTTGCATCGATCAAAGATAAACGAGTCGGCGCTTTTGACCCTGGAATAGCAGCTGTTTGTATCTCAGAAGAAACTGTATCTAATGGATTGAGGATGACACCTAAAAAGCCGTTGGAATTGACAACCCAGCTGTTTTCAATATCTTGCACGTTTGGTGTGGTGGGATTTGATGCCGAAGGTAGGGAAAGTTTTTCTACCTTAGCTCTTGTTCCCCGCTCTAAAAGGTATTTGAGCTCAGGAGAAAAATAGCCAGAAATCAGCTCCACCTCTGGAATACCTGATTGCAGAAAAAGACCTGTTGTATCACCTGTAATCTCAATATCTAAGAAAAACACATAGGGAAATTTTTCTGGATTTTCTGGAAAGCGGTAACGTTTTGTAATGGTTCTTCTAGATTGTACCAGCTGAAATTCAATCAGGTTTTCTTCAAAACGTGTGACTTGATAGGTAGCGTTTTCTGCTCCATCACCAGTGATGGTAGAGCAGTAATAATTAGGACTGAGAAGATCAACTTTTTGTCCGTTTTGTTTGTATACATCTCTTCGAAGTAAGGGATAGTATCCTCCAAGTAAAGGAGCATTTTCTACTGTTTTTCCGCCATCTACAGACAAATAACTTTGACTAGGAAAGCGGTCATTATCTGGATGGTTTTTTTCCATTTTCCGATCGATCTCTAATTTTTTGATTACGCTATTAGAGTTTTCTTTGCTTTCAAAAGGAAGGTTGATTTCTGCTAAAGCGCCTCCTTTAGACGAAAAAACCAGCATTTGGTAAGGGTTTTCGAGTACATAATAGTTTTCTTTAGGGGCGTCTTCCACTTCGATGAAATTAGCTAGTCTAAAGTAAGCATCAAATGAACGGATCGTATGTGTCGAGGCGTCATATACCCCCACAAGGCGTTTTTGTTCATCAAATGCTAAGGCGTCTTTTTCTACTTTTCTACTTGTGATAAGAGCATCTTTTTCCTGGGATGCAAATGCAATTTCCGGGGCTTTTTCGCCTTGGTCTACTGCTAAGTATAAAGTAGAGCTAGAAGGGGCGTATTTTTTTATCGGTAAAAATGCATTTTTTGCTCTATAGACTACCGGCTCAATTGTAGGATTAGAAAAAGCAATTTCTAACGCTTTACCATTAGATAGCACTTCTTTTGGCATATGGGGTTTATGGGCAAGAGTCAAAAGACATCCTCCTATATCTACTGCAAAAAACGGTTTTTCTTCTTGTTTTTTACTTAATACCTTAGTGAAAGGTAGATCAGAAAAAGCAATAGGCGCCGTTTTTTCCTTTTCTCTAAGCTCTACTTGTAAAAGCCGCTTTTGATGCTCTTTTTCTAGGCTATCTACGCTGGGAGAAAAATACTGGTTAATAAGAAGGGTTGTGCTGAGTATGCAAAGAAAAAAAAGGAAATGGCGTCTATCCATGAAAAATGCACCGTTTTGTAAGTGAGATTATGATCCAATTTATCAGACTATTGAATAAAAGGAAAACGCCCATCTAGCAGCTAGCCGATCTCTTTCCATGGACAGCACTAGCAATACTAGATAGGCGCTTAATCGAAGAAAAGTAGGATTAGTTTTTTTCTTTCGGCGGACTGCTTTTTTCATCATCTTTTAAAGATATTTTTGATGCAATCTCTTCTGGTAATTTGAGAATATTTTTCCAATATTCTGAGAAATATTCGTCAAATCCAAGATATAGATAAGGCTCGATTGAGTGGTTTCGATCCGACTTATACGTTATTTCTATACCGTGATACTTGTATAAAATTTGTTCAAGCCATTTGGCAACAGCTCCACTTCCTCTTTCATAAGGCATTGCATGAATAATTAGGTAGGTGATCAAAGCGATCTTCTTGACAATCTCTGCCTTATTATCTGAGTGCATTTTCAAGACTTCTACTACAAGCTCTTTTACCTTTTGCATCGTAGCTGGAATAGAATGGTAGTCTTGGTGCCAAATCACGACATAGCGGTGATTTTCCGCTTTCGAGGTATGGCAATGCGGACATGTAGAAAGTATGTAGCGCCCAAGCGCGTACAACTTTTGTTGGATTTCGAATCGTTTTGTTACGATTAAACGACCCTCGCCTTTGCATTCTTGCGCAAAAAAGTATTCCCTTCTTACTGGAATGTATCCAGTTAAAGCATTGCGATGGTTTAACAGTGACATCGCCTCAACCGCTTTTAAGTAATTTTGCCTGTCCTTCCCGCCCTTCTTGTACAACTGTTCCAAGTGATCTGCGAGCATTTTTGTATGCGCTCCGGGGTCTAAAGCTGGCATGAGCTGCTTTGCTTTTTCGTATTCTTTTGTTTTGCTGAGATCTTTGGGTAATTCGTCTAGCACATCTTGTATAATAGTTCTTACTGACTCCCTTGCTTGTTTGCATTTTTCATGATCGCGGGGGTCTGTGCCTAGCATAGCCTTCGTTGCTCTCTGGAACTCTACAGCTTTTTGGGGGTTTACTCTCCTCATGAACTTCATTGCGGCAGCTTTTGTTGAGTCTATAGTTTCACTGGGCTGCATATTTCCCACGATTTCCTCGGCTTTCTTGAAACATCCTGGTGGAAGAACTTTCACACTGATTTTTTCTCTGAGACCTAAGCGGTTTATTGTTTGTATGGGTTTGGCGGCCTCACTTGCCTTTGCAAGAACTTTTTCTAATGCTGGATTGTGTTTTGCGTATTGACCCACTAGTGGTGTCTCTGTAGGAAAAATATCTCTTTTCTTTCCAAATAGGTCTGCATTTCTAGTTTTCGAATTCTTGGCTACTACCTGCCTTCCCATTGCAAGCATGTTTAGAACAGCAGTAACTGTATCAGTTGTTTTTGGTTCGCATTGGAACAGCGGTACCATGCGTGATATCAGCTGCTCTCTTGCAGTTGTAAACCAATCTTGTCCCTCTTTACCTCCATAATAGTTTTCTGGATGAGTTTCGGGGGTCATATGTTGTACTTTTACATCTTCTGGCCGAATACTATTCGTCATTATATCTCCATGAATAAAATTATTAAGATGAATATTTTGTATTAGGTAGTGACTAAATGTCTATAAATAAAACGAAATATTCAGCGGAGTGAAATTTTTGATGATAATAAGGGAGATTATTGCGTAGAGGTATTTTTAGATAGTGTAGGATGAATCGTTATGAGCCTGTAAGGGTATTTGGTCAAAACGGAAAAGAGCTGTCGAACATTAATGGAGATCTTGCATCTGCTCTTTTTGGATGAGCTTAGAAAGAAACTGAGAAAATCCAGAGGTTTTACGGAGTCCTTCTAACCAATCATCGCTCATGATTTCTACAGTGGGAGGAAGGCAGTCTCTATCTTTTGCCATTTCTAAAAGGTGCATCGCTTGGGAAAACTCATTTCTCAGTGAATGAAGACAGGCAAGATGGTAGTAGGCGTGTTCACAGCCAAGTTCACCTGCTTTTCGGATTTTTTTCTCCGCTTCGGTATACAGCTTCTCCGTTTTTTCTGCGGTGTAGCTTTGGTGAGCAGAGTGGATTAAGCTAAGCCCCCATTCTAACCAGACATCTTGGTTTTCTGGATCTTGCGATGCTGCCATTTGGAAGTAGTAAAAAGCTTTTTCATAAAGAGAGCTGCTGTAAGAAAAATCAGCTAATCCGGAAAAACAGTTCGCAATTTTTTGATGAATCTCTGGGTATTCTGGCTCGATGAGAAGAACTTGCCAAAGCACTTCGATGCTGCGCATCAAAAATCCTTCATTAGCGGAGATATCTCCAAGTAGATAGAGGCAAGAGCCGTAATAAAATAACCATTCTGGATGGTGTAAAAGCGCTTTTTTCTGCGTTTGGAAAAGCTCTTCTAACTGCTCGCAGGCAGTTTTTGCGTAAGATGCGCTTTCTAATAGCTCTGCAAGAGCGTACTGGTTATGCGCGCGGTCAAATAAAATAACGGGACAAGAAGGCTTTAAATCGAGGGTTTTTACAAAAAATTTATCGGCAAGTTGCAGCAGTTTTTGATCGGAAAAATGTACGCCTAGTTTATTGTGATAAACTGCGAGTATATGCCAAAGCTCAGCAATAGAAGAGTCGATAGAAAGGCCTTCTTGGATTTTTTCAATAGCAAAATCGTAAAAGGCAGGGTCTTCGTAGTACTCTGCTTGTGATCCCAAACAAATAGCGTAGGCGTACCAAAGGTCGGCCACTTCAGGAAACCTAGTCGTTGCTTTTAGGATTTTATGCTCTGCTTCAAGGAGTAGATCATGTCTAGAAGAAAGCGTTCCTAAAAGCGATAAGCTCTCGACCCATTGAGCGATGATTCTAGGATCGTTAGGAGTTAGGCTGTGCGCTTTCACGCATTTTTCTATGGCAAGGCGGATTTTTTTTGGATCGAGGCTTGCTTTACCCGATTCGTGGAGGATATGCGCCCATTCTAGCCAGACTTCTTCGTTTAAATCGTCATAAGCGCAGGATTTTTGATAACATGCGCTGGCTTTTTTCGCGTATTCTTCAGAAGCTGTGTTGATATAAAGCTCTTTATAAGCAAATGCCATGGTTAGCCAGGCAGGATAAAAATGGGGTTGTAATTGCACCGCTTTTTCTAAATGGCCAATAGCTTGCAGGTAGTAGCGGTTATCCTGAATAAACAATCCCATTTGGTAATATGCTTTACCAAAAGCGTTCCAAAAAGGAGCGCTAGGATTGTTTTGGTAGCGAAGAGACAAGCGAAAAGAGTGGATAGCAGAACGGATATCGATAGCTTCACCCGATTTTTCTGCTAAAAGCGTCTCAACGCTTCCTAAATCTGCATAAAGAGCTGCTAGAAATGCAGCGCTTACGTCGTGAGCTAAATCTTTTGCTCGAAGGTATTTTTCATAAGCTGAGTTGATGTAATGCGCTTCTCCTGTTTTTTCAGCTAAATCAACGAGCAGGCTACCCCAAAAAAAGAAGGCTTCTACAAAGGTGGGATCTAGTAAGACAGCTTGTTTAAAGGATTTATTTGCTAGTCGTAAAAAAGATATTTGCTGGTTTTTTATCCCTTTCTCATACAAAAGAAGGGCTTTTTCATACCAAAAAGTCGCGGAAGATTCTTGAGAGGTGGCAAGGTTTTTTTTATCTAAACTATTTTTTGCGGAGCGGAGCCGATTTTTTGCAAAGGCTTGGCTGCGGAAAGAAAAGGTAGATGGGTGATTGTATGAGGGATAAAAACAGGGAGATGTATTTTCGATCATGGCACCTAAATAGTACGTAAAATTTTATCTATTTTACTCTCTATAATATATCGATTATAGGATAGAAAACGCATTTTCCACAAACCGATTTATTACGAATGTACCTTAAAAAAATTTTCCTTGTAAAGTAGAAATTTCAGATCCTTCATACAAAATTTTTTGAGGAATTTTATACGGGGGAAGCATTTTTTTGAGCGCCTTTTGCAAGGTTTTTGTATCCATGCGCGGCTTCATATCCAAAATGGCAATAGGTCTCATACCGTACTCTAGATCAGGCTTTGGTATAACTTTTGCTGAGATCATGCCTGGGATTTGCATTAGCGCATTTTCTATTTCTTCAGGCTGAATATTTTCTCCTCCAGAAATAAATAGCCTATCTTTTCGACCAATAATGGCAAGCTCTTCTTTTTGTATCCTAGCTAGATCGCCTGTGCAAAACCAATCTTTTCGGGGAATTTTCTGAAGGGATCCAGATTCGTAGTAGCCTAAAAAACGGGTTTTTCCCCTTAGGTAAAGCAGCCTGTTTTTGATGCGGTATTCCGCATAGCGGTGGGGTCGACCAAATGAAGAAACTTTCCCTTTGTCATCTAAGGCTTTGATCGATACATGAGAGCTCATCTCTGTTAAGCCGTAGGTGAAGTGGGCGGGGATATGATGCGCCTTACAAAGACCGATCATCTCTTGAGAAATAGGTCCCCCTCCAATAAGAGCAAAAGAGAGTTTTTCGGGAAGTGGGTTTTTAATGAGCCTTTTTACTGTTGTTTCTACCAAGGATATATGGGTGATATCATCGGGTAAAAAAGCCCCTTTTGTCGGTAGGTAGATTGCTGCGCCATGTAGTAGACATCGAAATAAAATACCTAAACCAGCTACATGGTATAACGGCATGGAAAGCGCCCATACATCATCAGGTGTAATAGGCGCGCTATCTTGAAAAGCTATAGCGCTATAAAGATGGTTTTCTCCACTTAATGCGGCAAGTTTTGGCTGACTTGTTGTCCCTGAAGTAAACAAAATCGTATAGGGTCTTTCTAGGTCTGGGCGCTTACAAAGTAGCGTTTTTTTCGCAGTAGAAGAAGCGGTAAGATCTGTCAATGCAAGCGAGGGGTAGGAAAGCAGCTTTCCTCCAACGGCGTACTTTATCGGAAGCATTTCTAGCTTATTCTCTAGAAAAAAGGGGGGCAAATATTTGTTGATCAGAACGAGGGGGATATTTTCAAAAAGGCAGGCGAGTAAAAAAGCCATTGTATGGAAATCAGGAGTAGGAAAAGTTGCTAGAACTTCTTCTTTTTTTATACCGAGTTGCGCAAGGTTTTTTCTGATGGTTAAAACAGCATCTGCAAGCTGAGAATATGTGTAGCTAGCTAGCTTTTCTTGCAAAAATATCCGTTTAGAAAACCTAGTTAGCGCTTTTTCTACAATCTCGATCATGCAAAAAACCTTTTTGTTCCTACGCCTAAAGGAGTATGTAAACCGAGCGCAAAGTGGGTATCTTCAATGCAGTCGAGACCTACTTGAGACTCTAAAAGGCTGCTGAGAATCAGCTCTACTTTAGAGGGTAGTTGCTTTTGCAGCTTTTTTATGTGACTAAAGCCTCCGTATAAACTGGGCTTGACGACAACCGCCTTCAAAGAGGGTAGTTGGATGATTTTTTCTATAGGCTGTTCATATAAAGACTCATCAACCGCAATAGGAAGGGGTAGATGCTCCGCCATTTGCAGGAGCTCTTCAAAAGAAAAGGCCGGCTCTTCTATATACCAAAAGTATTCTTTTGGGCAGTTTTTTAGAAAAAGAGCGGCTTTTTTTAGATCCCACTTCCGGTTTGCATCTAGCTGAAAGACCCTGTCTGGGTAGCGGTTTTTTAGCCTGACAATCCGGCAGGCATCGTGTATAGGATCGCCTCCTATTTTGATTTTAACGTATTTTTGTAAGGGGAAATTAGGTAGAGAGTCCGTATCTAAAATAAGAGCGGATTCTTTTTCATAAGAGCGTTTTTTTGGCGCTTTAGGTAAAGTCAAGCTTTCGACTGCAAAAGCTACAGAAGGTAGGGAAAGGTCCCACTGGCTTAGAGCAAAAAGTGCATCTTGCAGCGTTTCTTTGCTTCTTGAAGGAAAAGGGGCAATTTCTGCTTTTCTTGTTTGGTACTGTATAATGCAGCCCTTTCTTCTGGATATTCCCCATAGGGGAATAGCGAGAGCTCGATCATAACAAGTCATTTTTTTTAGCTGCGTAAAATTGCGTCTCCAATGAGCGCTGTATATATCCATAAAAAATAGCAGGTGTAAGGTAAAAGCTGTCTATACGATAAAGTAGAGCGGATCAGCCCTTGAATTAAGAAAAGAGCCGCTATAAAAAGCAGGGTAAAAGCTATAGTCCATCCTGGGAAATAATACGCCGCAATGCCGCAAGGACATAAGATGCATAGGCTATATTCAAAAAAGCCAAAAAGCGTTCCAAAACGGACGACTAAGGTGTTTTTCTTAGCTTTTTTATCTTGTTTTTGATCGCGAAGGTTATTGATGACAAGAAGAGCGCAGGAGATAAGACCTGGTCCTATTCCAATAATAAAAGGAGATATTTTTACGATCTTTGTCTGTAAAAAAAACGCTACTCCCACAGCAATTGGTCCAAAAAATAGGAGAACAAATAACTCGCTTAGCCCTAAATACCCAAGGGGGTAGGGGCCTGCTGTGTAAGCAAGACCTAGAATAATCGATACTACACCTAAGGCAAGGAGCCAAACACCTACGCTCCAGCTAAGAAAAAATGCAATACAAAAAGCGGTGAAAAAAGCGGTGAAAAAACCCATGCGCACTTCTTCTAATGAAAGTAGACCTTTTTGACAAACGCGTACAGGCCCTACCCTATCTGTTGTATCAGCGCCTTTTATAAAATCGAAATAGTCATTGGAGATATTCGTGCCTATCTGGATGCAAAGGGTAAAAGCGAGGAGTAAAAAAAAAAGAAAGGTAACCGATCCGCCTTCTTTCAATGTGAGAAAAAGGCTAATTAGTAAAGGGCTAATCCCTGCTGCTAAAGTAGGTAAGCGGATCGCTTGCAGCCAAGCGCGCATCTTTACCATGCGCTAGTCTCTTTTTGTAAAAGCTGCGAAGTTAGGAGAGCGTTTTTCGTTAAATGCATTTCTTCCTTCTTGCGCTTCAGCAGTTTCATAATACATGCTTGTGGCAAGGCCTGCAAGCTCTTGCAGGCCTGCTTGACCATCGCAGTCTGCATTAAGAGCTGCTTTAATGCATGCAAGAGCGCGCGGCGAGCGCTCCAACAGTTGCTGCGCAATTTCTAAGGTGGTTTTCTCCAGCTCTTCTAAGGGCACCACAATATTTACAAGTCCCATGGCAAGCGCTTTTTCCGCGCTATATTGCTTGCATAAAAACCAGATTTCTCGCGCTTTTTTCTGCCCCACAATCCGGGCTAGGTAAGATGCTCCAAAGCCTCCATCAAAAGAGCCTACTTTGGGCCCTGTCTGTCCAAATCGGGCGTTTGAAGAGGCGATGGTTAAATCGCAAACAATATGCAAAACATGCCCGCCTCCAATGGCGTATCCATTCACCATAGCAATAACCGGTTTGGGACACCTTCTAATCGCTCTTTGCAGAGATAAAACGTTGAGCCGGTCTTTTCCACTGCCATCTTTGTATCCGCTTGTTCCTCTGATTTTTTGATCGCCACCAGAGCAAAAAGCGCTATCTCCTTTCCCTGTGAAAATCACAACGCCGATTGCATCATCATCTGCCGCATCTTGTAAAGCGACAAGCATTTCTTCTACGGTTAATGGACGAAAAGCGTTTCTTACCTCGGGGCGGTTGATGGTGATTTTGGCGATACCAGGTTTTTTCTCATACAAGATATCTACGTAGCTGCCCGATGCGATCCAGCTCATTTTGCGCTCCTTACGTTAACGTAACTTCTACCAAAGCTGATTTTTTCATATTAAAGATTTTTTTCATAGATTTAGAAAACATATCGATCGATTGGACCCTGGCGTAGGGGATTTGAAAAGATTTGGCAATACCTTCAAAGGAAAAAGCGTGTTTTGTTACAAAAAAACGGTCGATGTTTTCAGAGCTTTCTTCTATGGGTAAGCGGCGAAAAATCTCACCTCCTTGGTTGTTCAATACGATGAGCAAAATAGGCAATGCCGAGTTTTTGATTAAGCTACAAGAGTTGCTGTCGTGTAAAAATGCTAGGTCTCCAATTACCCCTACAAAAGGTCTGTTTTTTCCTTTTGCTATGCCGCATATAGAAGCGATGTTGCCATCAATTCCAGAAACGCCCCGGTTACCAAATGAAGGAGGCTGAAAAGGGGAGTAAAAGGCATTTGCCGCATCCCGAATCACCGTGCTATTACCCCAAAAAATGCCCCATTGATCGGGAAGAAGAGCTCCTAGTGTTTGTAGGTAGCGCTCTTGTAAAGAGAGCGGTTTTTTAAAGGATGTAAAAGAGGATAGATCAGGTCCTTTATCTCCTTTCACATGGGGACAAAATAGAGCGGGGGGCATACAAAAGCGGTGCGTAATTAATCGAAAAGGATCAAAGCAGTTTTCATCTTCATGGACGTATCCGTAAAACGGAGGAGGTTTTTTTTGTAGCCACTCAAAAAGGTGTTTACCCACAAACCTTCCCCCAAAATGTAGGATATTTTTTGGTCTTTTTTCCACTTGATCGATCCATAGTTCAAATGATCTATGAGCAAGCGGATGGTCTATATTGCTTAAAGGATCGCAAAAAATAGGCCAGGAGTATTTTGTCGATAACGCACCTACACAAGAAAGATCCTGTTGATTTTCTCCTACTAAAATCCAGGTGTCTCCTTTGCAAGGAGGTATATCTATAGCCACTTTTTTGATTTGCGGCGTAGTATAGCTAGGTATAGCCTTCAAGTCGTTTTTTTCCTGAGAAAAAGCCCCAGAAAACGGCTCTCTTAATAGTAAATTGAGGTGGATAGGACCTTTTTGTAGCCGCCATATGCTATAGGCTGCAATCGAATCGATGGTCGCTTTTTTTAGCCCTGGGTCGGATAAAAAAAGAGCTGTTTGCCAGCAGACAAATGGAGAAAATATCGAGGTTTGCGTTGTGGTTTGATTTTGTCCTGCATGGAGTAGCTCCAAAGGGCGGTCTGCACTTAAAATCAATACAGGCGCGCTATTTTCTTTTGCTTCCATAATTGACGGCAGTAGGTTGCCTACAGCTGTTCCTGAAGTGACAATAATCGCGGTAGGTTTTTTTGTAGCTTTTGCGTGGCCTTGTGCATAAAACCCCAGAGCTCTTTCATCAAAATGTACACATGTAGAGCGCTTAGCAGCGGCGATGGTAAGCGCTGTACTTCTCGATCCTGGAGCGATGCAAAAAAGCGCTACGCCGCTTTTTGCAAGAGCGTCGATGAGTATATGTGCATTTTTTATAGAGTAAGACATAGCTTTTTTAGGTAGGGCTCGAGTTTTTCATTTAGCTCGTTCCATTCTTTTTCTGGATCAGATTCTCTTACAATACCTGCTCCAGAAAACAGATGGATGGTATTTTGTTCGATAAGAAGAGAGCGTATCGCTACGCAAAGGTCAGTATAGGAAGGGGTTTTTGGCCCGATAAGCCCGCAGTAAAGCCCCCGATCAAAAGCTGCGTACTTTGCTAAAAATTCCTGACAGTAGGTGGAGCTATCTCCTAAAATTGCAGGAGTAGGATGAAGAGAGTCAATCAATAAATCGATGGATTTTCCTGGAAGTAATGTACCTTGAAAATAGCGGTGTAGATGGGCGATATTGCGGCTAATTTTGATCTGTTTTTTCGATGCAACAACGGGAAAACAAAAACGTTTGATCTCTTGTAAGACTTTTTTTTCCACAATGGCAAATTCTTGCAGCTCTTTTTTGTTTTCCATGAGCTCATATCTTGCATCATAGGGCCTTGTGCCTGCAAGAGCTTCCGTATATAGATTGTTGCCCTCTTGTTTTAATAGCCTTTCGGGGCTAGAGCCGAAAAATAGGGACTGTTTACAAGGAGAAAAGCAAAAGGTGTACGCCCCCTTTTCTCCTATATATGATCGGAACATTGCCCAAGGATCAATAGAGCGTTTCAGCGTGATCGATACTTTTCTTGTGAGCACCACTTTTTGAAATCGTTTTTTTTGAAAAGCCAGCTTTGCTTTTTCTACCGCTATTTTCCATTCTGGATAAGAGGGACTAAGGGATACTTTTTCTATTTCATAAGGGTTTTTCCAAGGAATAGCTGTAGTTTCTGCAAAGCGCACCTCTTGAAAAGATAGAACGGTTTTTTGAGGGAACTCTTGCCAAATTGCCTCTTGATAGGGAGAAAAAGGGGCAATATAAAATGGGTAATGATCGCCTACTCCTAAAGCAGCTGTCGCGGTTTTTACGCCCCTTGCTTGCCAATAGAGCTTGGGGTAAAGAGAGGAGCTTTTTAACCAATCGATTAGATCCATGCTTCGTAGATATGCAGTGAACCAAAAAGTAAGGGACGGGCCTTTACTTTGCTCAGTCCGTATGTTTGGAGTATTTGTAAAAATGCTGTTCCCGAAGGAAAGGTCTCAATAGTTTGGTTAAGATAGCGGTAAGCGGGCAAATTATTGGATAAAGCTCCTCCAATTTTTGGTAGGACATATCGCAAATACCATAAGTAGGCAGTACGCACAGGTTTTTTTGGTAATGAAAATTCTAAGATGAGTAGTTTTCCTCCAGGTCTTAGTACCCGTTTTACCTCATGGATCGTTTTTTCTATATCTTGGACATTGCGGATTCCAAAAGAGATGCTGACTACATCGAAGCTATTGTCTTCAAAAGGGAGAAGGTCAGAAGAGCCGGTCACAAAAGATACTTTAGGGTGATACGGCTTTTGGCGGCGTTTTTTTTCAGCGATCGCCAGCATTTTTTCAGCGGGATCGATGCCTACAGCCTTTTTAATCGATGTAGATCCTTCCATCAAGGTGAAGATTTGATCACCTGTACCTGTAGCTATGTCAAGAAGGCTGAGGTTTGGTGAAGAGGGAAGGTGTTGCAGTAGTTTCTTTCTGCATCTTCGATCGAGGCCGAAAGAAAGAATCTGATTGATCCTATCATAAGTGGGGGAAATGTCGTTGAACATTTCCCAAATATTTTGCCGGCTAGGCTCTTCCAAAAAAACGGTCCTGCTTAAAGTAAAAATCCCTTTTTACCTTTTTTACAGGAAAAAATATAGGAATTATTTCCGCTTTCTTTCGTGTTCTTTGAGGTATTTTTTACGCATACGCAAAGATTTTGGAGTGATCTCTAGAAGCTCATCGTCTTCGATATAATCGATCGCATCTTCTAAAATGAATTTCCGTGGAGGGGTAAGTAAGATGTTTTCATCTGTTCCCGATGCGCGCACGTTGGTCAGCTGTTTTGCTTTTACGATATTGACAACAAGGTCATTATCTCTTGAATGCTCACCGACGATAGACCCTTCATACACATCATCGCCAGGCTGAACAAATAACGTACCGCGATTTTGCAGGTTGAAACAAGCATAACCATTGGCTTTGCCAGGAGCGTTTGCAATCAGAACGCCGCGAAGACGCGTTCTGGAAATCTCTTTTTTCGGTGCGAAACAGGAAAATACCGAGGTTAAGATCCCTAAGCCCGATGTCTTTGTGATGAACTCAGAGCGGTAGCCCATCAAGCCTCTGGTCGGCATCAAAAAGGTGATCAGTGTGATTCCGTTTTCGGTTGTCTCTAATGTTTGCATCTCCCCTTTTCTTCGGGAAAGATCTTCGATAATGCCGCCGGAGAGTTTTTCTGGCACTTCGACATGAACTTTTTCAAAAGGCTCTAGAGTGACTCCGTTTTCTTCTTTTGTAATGACTTGGGGCTTGGAGATGGCGCATTCATAACCTTCTCTTCGTAGAGTTTCTAGTAGAACAGCTAAGTGCAGCTCGCCTTTTCCACATACGCGAACCGCATCATCTCGTCCTGCAATATCTTCAATTTTTAAGGTGATATTCGCTTCTTTTTCCTTGATGAGCCTATCTTTAATTTTGTTCATCGTCTCATACTAGCCCTCTTTGCCAGCAAAGGGGCTCGTGTTGACCATAATATCAATCGATACTGTAGGTTCGCTAATAGCAATAGGAGGCAGTTCAACGATGTGATTTGGATCGCTTAGCGTATCTCCGATATCTACGTTGTCGATACCAGATACAATCGCGATATCACCACAACCAGCTTCTTCAATTTCTATTTTTTCTAGGCCCATATAGCCTTCTAGCTTGGTAACTTTATGATCGGTTTTTTTGCCGTCCCGATCAATTTTTGTGATGGTATCGCCTTTTTTAACTACCCCTTCTAAAATGCGTCCTGCAGCGCCTCTTCCTGTGAATGAATCGTAAGTAATCGTCGCTGTTTGCATAAGAAAAGGAAGGTCTAAACTTCCTGGAGGCTTAGGGCATGCGTCAATAATCAGGTCAAAAAGTGGTTGTAGGTCTTTTGGGGTATCTCCCACTTTTTTGATGGCATATCCCGATAAACCAGAAGCGTAAATGTAAGGGAAGTCAAGCTGATCATCAGAGGCGCCTAACTCGACAAAAAGATCAAAGGTTTGATCTAGTACTCTATCGGGATCTGCGTTTGGACGGTCGATTTTATTCAACGCGACAATAGGCTTTAATCCCATTTTAAGAGCGCAAGAAAGCACAAAGCGGGTTTGCGGCATGGGACCTTCTTTTGCGTCTACAAGAAGAATTACCGTATTGACCATACCCAGTACCCGCTCTACTTCTCCAGAGAAGTCGGCGTGTCCAGGTGTATCTACAATGTTGATTTTATATCCCTTGTAGCGGACAGATGTTTGCTTGGCAAAGATGGTGATCCCTCTTTCCCGTTCTTGATCATAGCTGTCCATCACCCGTTCTGGGATGGCTTCCGTTTCTCGAAACACATTTGCTTGTTTGAGAAGCTGGTCTAGTAAAGTTGTTTTCCCATGGTCGATATGGGCAATGATTGCAATATTTCGTATGTTTTCTGGCTTATCCATACAAAATATAGTAGCATCTACGTAGAGATTATGGCTATTAGAAATATAATTTTTCCACAAAAACGTCCTTTATCTTATATGCGCTCTATCCTTATGATATCTTCTGATCATGGAGCATTTTCCATGTAATTATAGGACATATGGTTATGCAGCAAAGCGCGCTATCTCTTCAGGAAAAAACGCCTTCTTCTGTTGATGAGATATTGAGAAAAAAATTAGAAAACTCGTTTGATAAAAAGACGCTTCAAGCCAATTTTCACGATATCGCTAAAATTGCCTCAGCGTACTCCGCAGTTGATCTTGCCTATTCCGCTTCTCATTTGCCTTCAGCTATTCGGTTTTCTTTGTACAGTCATTTGCCAAGTCAAAATGCAAAAATTGCTTTTATGACAAGTGCAGAGCGCTCTACAAGAGCAGCTGTTATGGAAGAAGCTTCTGAACAAGAAATGAAAGCACTTTTTTCAAGTATGCCTACCGATGAGGCGACTTGGGTTTTAGACGATGTATCAGAAGATTTGTTTTCCCAAATCATCCGTCTTTTACATCCGAAAAAAGCTCTTGCAATCACTAAAATGCGCAAATGCGATAGGCGATCTGCTGGAAGGTTGATGACAGATGCCTTTTTTTCTTTTGAAATGCATGAAACCATTGGAAAAGCGGCAGAAGAAATTCGGGATCATCCCGAAGTCGACTTTACCAAAGGCATTTTTTTAGTCGATGTTTCTGGTCATCTGCAAGGCTACGTTCCTCCGAGAGCTCTTATTGTAAATCCAAAAAACACCGAATTAAAAACGGTGATGCAGCCGATTTTGCACAAGGTGCATTTAGATGCGACTCGTCAAGAAGTAATCGATATTGTGGAGCGTTACAAAATTCCAGCCTTGGCTGTTGTCGATGAAGAAGAGCTTCTTATCGGTGTGGTTACTGCAGAAGATATTGTGGAGGCTTTGGAAGAGCTTGCGGACGAGACTATGGCTAAAATCGCAGGTACAGCGGAAAGTCCAAGCGATGACCAAACGGTATTTGCCCGATTTGCTGCCCGCTCACCTTGGCTTTTTGTTACGCTTTTATCGGGGTTTTTAAATGTAGCTATGATGTCTTCATCAGGCAAGCATTTTGCTGATGCGTTTATGTTCATTTTCTTTTTTGTCCCTTTAGTCACCGGTCTTTCTGGTAATATTGGTATTCAATGCAGTACGGTGCTTGTACGCAGTTTTGCGGTAGGTAGCTTTGCTTCTACTAGCCGGTTTGAATCGCTTGTAAAGGAGCTTTTTTCAGGGCTTTTAAGTGGTTTGATCTTTGGGATGATTTGTGGTTTTTCTATTTTCTTTTTTGAGCTTTTATGCGGCACAGGATTTGGTCCTAGCCCATTTGCTATTGCTCTTGTAGTAGGCTCTGGATTGATAGGAGCGTGTTTTGCAGGTACATTTTTAGGGGTGTTTTCTCCCGTCTTTTTTGTTCGGATTGGGATCGATCCCGCGATTTCTTCAGGGCCGATTATCACTGCTTTTAACGATTTTATTTCCATGACAATTTACTTTTTTATCGCGTGGGGACTGCATCTTTTATTTTTTCTTTGATTCTGAGAGCTTTTTTCTATAAACTACAGATTATCCATAGCATATGAAAAGAACGCCAAAAAACTACCAAGGAACAAAGTTTCCGATTAAAAAAATTTCCCCTTTATTAGAGGAATTTTTAGTAAAGATTTCTCCAAAAAAGACGCTGGAAAAAGAGGCGATTTTTAACGCTTGGTATGCTATCATTGGAGAAAAAATGGCTCCTATGACAAAGCCGATTTCTTTCCAAAAGGGAACGTTAACCGTGCTCATAAAAACCCATTCCTTATATAGCTTTTTATGCACACATGAAAAAGCGCGCATTTTGCAAGAAATCCGCTCTTTTTCAAATAACAAAATCAAACAAGTCCAATTTCGCATTGGATAATCATTATGAGATGAAGGCATGACGACAATGGAAAAACGTAAAGAGTACAGTGCAAATTCAATCACTGTGTTAGAGGGGCTACAAGCCGTTCGAGAAAGACCTGGTATGTATATTGGAGATACGCATACAAGAGGTTTACACCAACTCGTATATGAAGTCATTGATAACTGTATCGACGAGGCGATGGCAGGTTTTTGCTCAGAGATTCAGGTGGTTATCCATAAGGATGGATCGATTTCTCTGCAAGATAATGGAAGGGGTATTCCCGTAGAGCTGCATAAAGATCAGTCAAAAAAACAAGGTAGAGACGTCAGCGCTTTAGAAGTTGTCATGACTATCTTACATGCGGGTGGAAAGTTTGATAAAGACACCTACAAGGTATCTGGCGGTTTGCATGGCGTAGGCGTTTCTTGTGTCAACGCTTTATCTACGCAATTGCAAGTAGAAGTCTACCGAGATGATACGATTTACACCATCGAGTTTTCCCGTGGTAAAATCACCCAACCTTTAGTTAAAAAAGGAGCCACTAAAAAACGGGGAACTAAAATTACCTTTACCCCTGATCCTGAGATTTTTTCTGTCGTGTCTTTTGATTACGATACGCTGCTCAAACGCTTCAGAGAACTTGCCTTTTTGAATCGGGGTATTTCCATTCAGTTTACCGATGAAAGGGATGTAGAAAAAGAGCCTGTAACCTTTTCTTTTGATGGAGGGCTTTCCTCTTTTGTTTCCTATTTGAATGAAACAAAAGAGCCTTTATTTAAAACGCCAATCTACTTTGAAGCAAAAAAAGAAGGGCATGATGGTCCAGTAGAATTTGAAGCTGCGATGCAGTGGAACCAGGCGTATAGTGAAAATATCTTAACGTATGTTAACAACATCGCTACGAAGCAAGGGGGGAGTCATCTAACCGGTTTTTCCACCGCTCTTACAAGGGCTTTAAATACTTACATCAAAAACCATAATTTTAAAACGGACAAGGTTTCTATTTCAGGCGAGGATATGCGGGAAGGATTAACCGCAGTGATTTCTGTAAAAGTTCCCAATCCCCAGTTTGAAGGACAGACAAAACAGCGTTTGGGAAATAGCGATGTAGCCTCGATTGTGCAGCAGATTACAGGCGAAAATCTTTCTATGTTTTTAGAAGAAAATCCCGCTATTGCAAAAACGATTGTGGAAAAAGCGTTGATCGCAGCGCAAGCAAGAGAAGCTGCAAAAAAAGCGCGTGAGCTTACCTTAAGAAAAACCGCTTTAGATAATGCGCGCCTTCCAGGAAAACTCACAGACTGTCAAGAAAATGACCCCGCCGTTTCAGAAATCTACATTGTTGAGGGAGACTCTGCTGGAGGATCGGCAAAATCGGGCAGAGATAGGCGCTACCAGGCGATTCTACCGATTAAAGGTAAAATCCTAAACGTTGAAAAAGCGCGGCTACAAAAAGTGCTGCAAAATACAGAAGTAGGGACAATCATCGCAGCTCTTGGCTGCGGTATTGGCAAGGATAACTTCAATTTATCCAAGCTCCGCTACCATAAAATCATCATCATGACAGATGCGGACGTTGATGGATCGCATATTCGGACGCTTTTATTGACCTTTTTCTACCGCCATATGCCCGACTTGATCGAAAACCATTTTGTGTATATCGCAAGACCTCCTTTATACCGTGTGACGAGAAAGAAAAAAAGCCGCTATATCCACTCAGAAAAAGAGATGGATGGCTACTTGCTAGAGCTTGCGATCGATGACGTCGATGTGCGCTCTTCAACAGGCGATCCTTTATCTAAAGAACAGCTAAAAGAACTCAGCTTAATTACAGGTGATCTCGAAGCGTTCATTACCGCAATCGAAAAAAAAGGTATCCCATTTTCGATTGCGGTAATGAACG
>ERZ1740072.202-NODE-202-length-26140-cov-14.096071_pt1 | contig 26140 bp, 23 predicted proteins | sample MGYA00581733_ERZ1740072 | MGnify/ENA primary metagenome ERZ1740072 (study PRJEB43018, sample SAMN04849741) | marine metagenome | isolation source: floating plastic debris | place: Pacific Ocean | collected 2008-08-30 | study: EMG produced TPA metagenomics...
CTATGAATTAGACGATGGTCTATTTGAGCTTCTGAGATAGGCGATCCCCCTGTTGATTGCTTGGTTGATTGCTTCGCGTCCTAGAGTGCGATACAAATCTTACGGATGTACATATAAACCCTAGCGTTGGTTTATTACCACACCAACTGTTAGACCAACCACTTAGATGGCAGAGGAGTACCCCTTTAATGGCAGGGATTTTGGGCACACTGGTGAGTCTATTAATATTGCTGGTCCTAGCAGTTTGGCTCCTGATTGAACGGCAGTATCAGGGTCGCCCGGGCAATCGGCTGGAGCTGGAGTCTGGGAAATGGACCATCACCACCCGAGAACCCCAGCACTACGTCATTGAGGGAGAGCCAGCCCTGGTAAACCTCACCCGTACCTTAGAAATTATGGTGCCGGAAATTTCTGTTGAGGCAGAGCTACTGTCGGGGAGTAGTTTAGACGGCATTACGGTCACCACCCAGCTGGTGTCTAACCATGAGGACGCTCCGGCCAGACCTGACAACTACTGGTTTGCTTACATTGTCAAAACGGGTAAATCCACCGGGCTCAAGGTCAAGGTGGATATTCAAGGCCCCGATTTGTCTAAGCTCAAGGCTCTGTGGGTCAAGGTGCACTATCTAACCTATGGTCCCGAGGGTCGGATTCCTAAAATGGGCAATGTGGTGGTGCCGCTTAAATATCCTGACCCCAACGCGCCTCAAAACTGGCGCACCACCCCCAAGGCCGAGGTGCTGCCAATTCCCACCCACCTGCTGGGTCCCCTCGATAGCCCCATTGATACGGTCAAGCGCTATGTGGAGCCCTATGCTAAGCCGGGGGATATTGTCACCATTGGGGAAACGCCCGTGGCCATTATGCAGGGCCGGTGGCGGCATCCCAGCAGCATCCAACCAGGCTGGGTGGCCAAGCGGATTTGCTATTTCTTTATGCCCACATCGAGTTTGGCGACGGCCTGCGGTATGCAGACGTTAGTGGACCTGGTGGGTCCGGTGCGGGTGGTCTATGCCTTTGTGGTGGGTGCGATCGCAAAAAAATTCCTAGGGCGTCCCGGCATGTTCTATGTGCTGGCGGGCGATCAGGCCCGTCTGATTGACGATGTCACCGGCACACTGCCCCCCTATGATCAGTTCATCGTGTTGGGGCCTCAAAACCCCGAAAAAATTGTCCAAGATATCTACGACGCAACGGGTCTGAAAGCGGCCATTGTCGACGTCAATGATTTGAAAGCGGTTAAGATATTGGCAGCGACACCGGGCACTGACGTAAACTTAGTAACAAGTGCTCTCCTTGATAATCCGGCTGGCAATGCCGATGAACAGACCCCCGTGGTTCTGATTCATCCAAAATCCTAGGGATTTGTACATTTTTCGGTCCTATGACACCCGCTAACCCTTCTGAACCCATTGCAGTTCGTCCCGTACATTTTCGCGATTCAGAGAAGCTGATGCCCGAGGTGGGCTCAGAGGTGGTTACCTGTGGTGCATTTACAAAGCATCAACCCTTGCCAGAGACGGGGCGTCTGTTTGGGCAATCGTCTCTACAGCGACTGTCCCGGTTAGCCAATCCGCTTCAACCCAAGGACATTACCTTTGCAGCCGGGCGCAAGCACGCCACCCACGGCATTATTCAGGTTTCTCCCTTTAATTCCACCCGGAGCACCTGGCGGGTGGACCGGGTCATGGTCAATGCCGTAGCCGATCAAAATCTGCCCATCAATTTAGATTTGGGTAGCCTGCTGCTGCGCCACTGTTTTGAAAACATTGTCGAAGCCCACACGTGGATCAGCGAAACCAGCATCCACGACAAGTTTGGTTTGGCCCTGTATCGCCAAAATGGATTTCAGCCCCTGGCCTATGTCACCTACTGGTCCATTGATGCCGAGCAGATTACAAACCTGGCGGAAAATGAGCCAGATTTACCCAATCTATTACCGGTCAGTAATGCCGACGCCCAGCTGATCTATCACTTAGAAACAGCCTCCATGCCACCGCAGCTGCGTCAGGTATTTGACCACCAGATTCAAGATTTTCGCAGTCGCCCCGTTGCTGAGGTGCGCTCCCAGGTCCGTCGCTGGTTAGGACAGTCAGAGTCAGTCTCAGCCTATGTGTTTGAGCCCCAGCGCAAGGCGGCCATTGGCTATTTCAGCCTGCGTCTGGCCCAGACGGCTGACCAACCCAACCGGGCAAAGCTGACGGTGCATCCGGCCTACACCTGGCTATACCCAGAGCTCATGGCCCAGATGGCCCAGGTCCTCAGCGGCTCGTCCAATCAGGCGCTACAGCTTGCTTCCCTAGACTATCAGCCAGAGCGAGAAAGCTATCTGCGGGAAATTGATGCTACCGAAGTGGAACACACCGTGATGATGTCCCGCTCCGTCTGGCACAAAGTGCGTGAAAGCAAGGCGGTCTCCATTGAGGGATTACAGGATGTTTTACAAGGGCTACAGCCCTCTGGCAAAGCGATTCCTAGCCGTTTTTTTTGGGACGCCACTAACCCTGGATTAAGACATCCGGCTGGGGATGATTCCTCCGGTGGCACAGCGGGGTAGCACAGCTCGGTATGATTTCTGCCCTGGGGTTAGATATTGGTAGCAAGCGCATTGGCGTGGCAGGATGCGATCGCACCGGCCTAATCGCTACGGGCCTCACCACCATCGACAATAAGTCCTTTGTTTACGTCACCGAGCAACTAAGCAAAATTGTTCGCCAGCGAGAAGCCACCCTGCTAGTGGTGGGGTTGCCCTACACCATGGATGGGACAGTGGGGAACCAGGCACGTCGGGTGCAAAAGTTCACCAAACGATTGGCCAAGGTCCTCGATCTGCCAGTCACCTACATGGACGAACGACTGACATCGGTGGAAGCCGAGCAGCAGCTTCAGGCTGAGCGTCGCCCCATCGCCAAAGAGAAGGGACTCATTGACCGACGGGCGGCTGCTATCATTTTGCAACAGTGGTTAGATCGATCGCGTAATAGCCAACCGTAGCTTTTTTAGCTTTGACCTTTTTTGCAGGGCCTGCATCGCCCTCACTTCCTAGCGGGTCTTTGTCCCGTGACATACAACGAATGCCGAATCTAAACCAAAACCAAAACTCCGATCAGTCCCCTGAATTCCAAGCAGGCCAATCGATAGTAACCCTGGCTGATGACGGTGGTCATACCCTGGCATGCTATATCGAAAAAGCCATTACCCTCAGCGATTCGGGACTGGAATATCTGCTGCTACTCCCCGTCTCAGCCCCCATCGAAATCTTTAGCTGGCAGGACGACGATGATACCTTGGCGGACATCGAAGATGAGGAAATAGATACGTTATTTCCCAGTGCCCGCGCAGTTTTAGCAGAATTAGACTTGACCTTACACCGCAGTGCTTATACTCTTACAGCCGTAGGTGATATCCCGGATGCCGACGACGACAGTTGCTTTGCATTAGAGGTAGATGACGATGGAGCAACAGATAACTTTCAAATGCTGGCGCAGTTTTACCACAGCGAACAGCGGTATGTTGCCTGCACCCCGCTAGAACCCCTATTATTTTTCGCCTATCGGACTGATGCTGACACCGTGGCCCTGCTCTCTCCTGAAGAGTTTGAGCGGCTACAACCTCAGATTGAAGATCAGCTTTTTGAGGGGATAGATTAGCGTTACATCCGGGCAATCCCCCCATCTTGCACGTGCCGATTGGCTCTGAACCTGGCCTAAGGTCTGCCTAAACGCCGTTGCTGATTTAGCGGATGAACCGATCGGTGAACCATGCTATTTGACAGTATCTTGCAGACAAAATCATCCCGAGGACCAGCAACGCCCACCTAAACAAATTATGAGTTGCCTAAAACGAGTATTTTATGTCGGCATTTTTCCAGTGGCCTTGGGAGTGGCCGCTTGGCAAGGCTGGTCCTGGTGGAGCTGGGCCCAAAGCCCGGTAGTGGCAAGCGATGTCGACCAGCCGGTACAAATTCAGATTCCCAATGGCACCGCAGCCCAGCAAATTGGTCAAGACCTAGAAGCGGCAGGTCTAATCCGGTCGACCACGGCCTGGAAAGTTTGGAATCGGCTACAGGGCTTTCAAAAGCGAGAAGGCGGTCTCCAAGCCGGCACCTATTCCCTATCGCCCACCCAGTCACTTCCAGAAATTGCCGACCAAATCTGGAATGGAGATGTAATCCAAACCAGCTTTACTATCCCAGAGGGATGGAATCGCTCTCAAATGGCAGAGTCGTTAGAGGCCCAGGGTCTGGTTAGCGCCGATGAATTTCTACGCTCCACCGAAGAAATTCCCTATGCTCAGTTTCCGTGGTTACCCCAGGGACTGCCCCACCTCGAAGGCTTTCTCTACCCAGATACCTATCTCATCCCCAGCGAGCAAATTGATGCCAACGGCATCGTCGATGTGATGCTGCTGCGATTTGAGCAGGTTGCCCTGCCGGCTTATCAGCAGGCGGCCAGTCCCTACTCCCTGCTGGAGTGGGTAAACTTAGCCAGCATCGTTGAAAAAGAATCGGTCGTTGCCGAAGAGCGGGACACTATTGCCGGTGTGTTTGCCCGTCGCCTACGGGAAGGCATTAGCCTGGGCTCAGATCCTACGGTGGAATATGGTCTAGGGATAACCCAAACACCCGAAAATCCGCTGACCCTGGCCCAGGTCAATACCCCCAATCCTTACAATACTTACCGTAACTTCGGACTCCCCCCCACTCCGATTGCCAGCCCCGGCATTGCCAGCTTAGAAGCATCCCTAAACCCGCCGGATACTGAGTTTCTTTACTTTGTTGCTCGCTATGACGGCACCCATGTGTTTAGCCGTTCCCTGGCTGAGCACGAAAGGGCCCAGGGCCAGATTCGCGATCGCGTGGATGCACAACTAGGCGATGATCTATAGGACATTGGAAACCGCCGTATGACCACCTCTTGGGGCCGACTTTTACAACCTGACCTTGCTTTGGGAGGCTCTATTTTAAGGCTGACTCCAGAGCTGATTGCCCAACATCGTCTCAGGGGACTCATTTTAGACGTGGATGAAACCCTGGTGTCGTTTAAGCAAAGTCAGCCCCTAGAGGACGTTTGCCAGTGGCTACAGCATATTCAAACCCTCATCCCGGTGGTGCTCGTCAGTAACAACCTCAGCCACAGCCGCATCAGTCGAATTGCTAACACACTGGGGGTATCGTCCTACTACATTGCGGCCGGTAAACCATCGCGGAAAAAACTACGTGAAGCAGTGGCACTTATGAAACTCCCCCACCATGAAATTGCCATGGTGGGCGATCGGCTGTTTACCGATGTTTTAGGGGGAAATCGCCTGGGCCTATTTACGGTTCTAGTGGAGCCTATGGTAGACCCAGTGGCGGCCAGTTCCCCTAAGCAATGCCTTCGTAATGCTGAAATTTGGATATCAAAACGTCTGGGGGTGGTTTTGACGACCCGAGACCTAGAGGGCTAAAAATCTAAAAAAAAGATTACGCCCCCCGGGGTTGGCATGATTTTATTGCGACGATAATTGTATTGAATCGGATCGCTTTTTATAAAGATCCTGACGAATAAACGCGCGCGACTATTTGAGATGGGGGCAGCCTTGGCTGTACCCCTTCTTTATTTTTGACCCCCTCCCCTGATAAATTTTCGTGACTGCATCACCGGCCCTTAATCAGACAAACCAGCTCGAAACGGCCAACGCTCAGACCATTGTGGTCAAAATCGGTACGTCTAGCCTGACCAGCACCGATAACCAGCTGGCCCTATCGGTGCTGGCCCGTCTGGTAGAAACCCTTAGTCAGCTGCGGCGACAGGGCCATCGGGTAATTTTGGTGTCCTCTGGCGCGGTGGGGGTGGGCTGTGCCCGACTGGGTCTCAGCGAACGGCCCAAGGCCATTGAGCAAAAACAGGCGGTGGCCGCCGTTGGCCAAGGGCGACTGATGCGGGTATACGACGACCTGTTTACTGTGTTAGAGCAGCCCATTGCCCAGGTTCTGCTCACCCGGAGCGATTTGATGCAGCGTTCGCGCTATGTAAATAGCTATCGCACCTTTCGGCAGCTCTTTAAGCTCAACGTTATTCCCATCGTTAATGAAAATGACACCGTTGCCGTCGATGAGCTTAAATTTGGGGATAATGATACGCTTTCGGCCCTGGTGGCCAGTCTGGTGGGGGCCGACTGGCTATTTTTACTCACCGATGTAGACCGGCTTTACTCCGCCGATCCTCGGGCCAATCCAGATGCAAAACCGATCACCTGGGTGCAACATCTAGAAGATCTAAACATTGATGTGGGCGATCGTGGCTCGGCCTGGGGCACGGGTGGCATGATCACTAAGCTAGAAGCGGCCCGTATTGCCACCAGCTCAGGCATTCGCATGGCCATCACCAACGGTCAGTCGCCGGATAACATTCTCAAGATTTTGGCGGGTGCCCCCTTAGGAACTCAATTTGCCCCCCAGCCCAAACCGAATAATGCTCGCAAACGTTGGATTGCCAATGGGTTAAAACCTAATGGCCGACTATATTTAGACCCTGGAGCGGCCCGTGCCATTGGCCAGGGTGGGAAGTCTTTGCTGTCTGCTGGCATTGCGGCAATTGAAGGGGACTTTCAAGCACAGGATGCGGTGGTAATGTGCGATCGCAACGGCCAAGAAATTGCCCGTGGTCTCGTTAACTATAATCACCATGAACTTCAGCAGATTCGCGGACGTCGTTCTAGTGAAATTTCCATGATCTTGGGCTATGACGGTGCCGATACCGTTGTCCATCGAGATAACTTAGTGCTAAATCCTGACGCCCCAGTTCTTTAAATGAAACCTATGGCAGAGAACAATTAGTCCTATTAACTCCTATTAACTGAGTCCTCACAGGGCTTCCAACACTGACAGTAGGCCTATCATTTCCCCTGGGGACCGTATGGCTATTTTTATGGCGTGACTGATTTAGAGACTGAGCCGAGCGCTCAGATATGCCCCATGACACCATCTCAAAGATCAGCAACGCCGTTTTATTAACAACATAACTCCTTACTTTTACCAATTCTCCCTATGACTAACCCAAGCAAGTCAGCCCCATCGATTTTAGTAACGGGGGGGGCTGGATATATCGGCTCCCATGCCGTACTAGCCCTAGAGCAAGCGGGCTACCAAGTGGTTATTTTGGACAGCCTGGAATACGGTCACCCGGACCTGGTCCAGCAGCACCTTAACGCCAAACTCATCAAAGGCAACACAGCCGATCGCAACCTGTTAGATCAGCTCTTTGAGCAATACAACTTTGCCGCGGTGATGCACTTTGCCGCCTACATTGCCGTAGGCGAATCGGTAACCGCTCCGGCTGAGTACTATCGCAACAACGTCTACGGCACTCTCAATCTGCTACAGGCTATGGAAGCAGCCGGGGTTAAGCGGCTTGTATTTTCGTCTACCTGCGCCATATACGGCCCGCCCAAAACCGTCCCCATTCCAGAAGATCATCCCAAAAACCCCATCAGTCCCTATGCCAGCAGCAAACTGATGGTGGAAATGATGCTCCAGGATTTCCAAAAAGCATACGGACTGCAGTCCGTATGCTTCCGCTATTTCAATGCGGCCGGCGCAGATCCCCAAGGTCGTCTAGGGGAAGATCACAATCCTGAAACCCATTTAATTCCATTGGTGCTCCAAACCGCCCTGGGGAAACGGGACCATATCTCTATTTATGGCACCGACTACCCCACCCATGACGGCACCTGCATTCGCGACTACATCCACGTGGCCGATCTTGCCGATGCCCACGTTAAAGGGGTGCAGTACCTGGTGGACGGCGGCGAAACCGCCTTTATCAATTTGGGGAATGGCAATGGCTTCACCGTTAAAGAAGTGATTGAAACGGCCCGAAAAGTGACGGGGCATGCCATTCCGGCGGTGGAGTGTGAGCGTCGCCCTGGGGACCCCCCCAGCCTGATTGGCAGTAGTGACCACGCCCGTCAGCGCCTGGGATGGATTCCCCAATATGCCGACCTTGAAACCATCATTAGCCACGCATGGCAATGGCATCAGCAGCGTCACGGCTTGCAAGAATCGCCCCATTAATCTTTCCGGAATAAATTAGCTTTGGTAGTACTGATAAGAAGCATATTGAATCGGTAGTTTTACTGTCAGTTCTAAGCTTTTTTGTACGGCTTTACCCATGAGCGCCCTTAAGGGAAAATACGCAAATAGGGAAAAGTAACTATATCCGGATAATTCAAGGGATTGAGTGCACTAGAATGAGCAAATCATTCATCAATTCTTTCCCATGGCATTTCGCTAAGGGCAGTATCTAATCAGCAGCAGGCGCACCCATGGCAGTGGCAACCACAATCGTCAATCAATGGCAGCAACGGCTTGAGTCTGATTTGCCTGATCAAAGCCAAGATACCCATACAGCGATTACCCAGTGGCTCTGCGGCGAAGACACCGAGCGATTTGAGGCGCTTTCTCGTAAAGATTTATCCATTGCCACCCAGGCCATGGATTATCGATATCGTATTTTTTATAAGACCTACTGGGGATTGCCTCCAGATCGCGCCTATCAAACCCTAATGCGAAAGCTGGGTGGGCTGTTTTTAGTCCGTAGCAAAATCCGTACATGGATTGCCCTGAGCCGCGATCGTCAGCGCCAGGTCAAGGATGTTTTGCAAGAAATCATCCAGGAAATGCTGCAAAGCGATCGCCATCTGCAACAGCAGATGAGCTGGATTTCTAAGATTACAAAGCGTACCCAGCTGCGTAATCTGCTGACCATGGCCACTATCGAGGAATACTGCCTACGGCCAATTCGCAATCAGCCCCTGATTGTCTATCGCTTTGTCAACTACCTGCGGCGCTCTCAACGGGGTGGTATGACCCAAGTACCGGGTGCTCAATTAATTCAGCTGATCTCAGAAGAGATTGGCACTGATGATACCGACAGCACCATTAGTCTGTTTGATCTTCAAGCTGTAGGCACCTACGAACAACAACAGTCCTTTGAGGAAACTCAGCGGGCTCGTCAGTCAGTTAAAGATAGCTTTATTGATTATTTACAAGAAACCTTAGGGACGACAGCCACCCAATGGCTGGAACTACATCTACAGGGTTATACCCAGGACAGCATTGCTAAAAAGCTCGACATGTCGATCAATCAGGTCTATCGACTCCGAGAAAAAATCAGCTACCACGCGATTCGCATTTTCACCCTGAAAGAACAGCCAGAACTTGTGTTGAGCTGGTTAAAAACCACGCTCACAGACCATGACTTGGGGCTGACGTCTACCCAATGGCAGGCCTACTGGCAAGGGCTAGAACCCTCTCAACAGCAGCTACTGTCTGAATTAAAACAGGGAACTGATATCGATGCGATCGCACAAAAGCTAGGGTGTAAATCTAAACAAGTCATGAGTGAATGGGCTAAGCTTTACCTAGCCGCTCAAAACCTGCGAACCTAGCGAACTGGGCTCTTGAAGGTTGTCTTCGGGCAACGGGCATGGGTGCTCCATGGGCAGGTTTTCCCATTCACATCATTGTGCCTGTACCTTGACCTTCGTTATTCCTTCCTAGGCAGTTGCCATGTCAATCTTCCCCGAAGACAATGCCTTATTCACTCCATTGTCTGGTCTCCAAAAGACTGAAATCAAGGCAGATTTAGACCAAATGTTTCTGCTGATAGAAGGTATTTTGCCCTTTGAGGCCTGCCTGTACTATCAGGTTTTGCCCCTTTCAATTGAGGGCAGCAGCTTAAATCTAGGCATGGTTAACCCCGATGATAGTACGGCATCGGACTATGTCAGACGCCTAGTGTCATACATTAACTGCTCCATCGTGTCGCGGCCCATTGCATCCGACTGGCATCGGGAGATTCTCTCAAAATTCTTAAGTCATTCAGCCAAAAGCCGCCAAACCTCCCAACCTTCCCAGACTAAACCATCCAAAAAACCGGCTTCATTTGAAGAGCTGCCTACGCTAGTGGTCGAGTCTCCAACTGAGATTATCGAAGATCCCCATGCCGTAGTTATTACCCAAAAGACGACAGCTCCGGCTAAAGAGTCGGCACCTCAACCACCAGAAACGCCAGAAATCCAAAATATCCCTCTGCCATCGGCTCCAGAGGCACCCCCCTTAACCATGGAGCTAGAAGAGCAGATCGCGTCAGAGACAGATAGTTCTACAGTCGGTGACTCCACCAGTGAAACCGCCAGTGAAACCGCCGCTGAGCAACCGCCAACGTCACAGGCGGAGGAAACAAGTTTTAACCCCAAAGCACTCACCCCCAAAGAACTCACCCAGATACTGCTAAAACGCATCATCACCCAGGAAGGCATTGGCAGGCTTTATTTGGAACGGCAAAGCGCAACCTGCCGTATTCTATGGAGCAAAGATGGGGTGGTGCAGTCGGTGGTAGAAGACATTTCTCCACAGCTTTTCCAAGGGGCTATCAATGAGCTAAAGCGCATCATGAGTCTCTCATTGATACCGGTGCGCAAGCCCAAGCAAGTTGAAATTGAGCGCATCTATAATCAGAAGCGCATTTTACTGCGATTTCGCATCATGCCAGGAGACCACGGCGAAGAAGCCACCCTGCAAATACTTCGCGGTGCCGCGCTAAAGTTCTACCAGCAGCAGCAAATTGACAACATTAGTCGCGACGCGCTGGGTATTGCCCACGACCTGCAGCAGCGCATTGATGAGCTGAGAACCCAGGCACAGCGAAACCTGGATGCCCAAGATACAAAACAAAAAACTCTGCCAGCAATAGTGACCATGCTTAAGCAGATGGAGCAACAGCTACACGACATTATTGACACCCCCGACTAGGCCTGTCACCCAATCAAGGACGCCACTGCTAGCCTACTCGGATTCGGATGCGGGCGGTTTCTTTCGCAGCCCCTGCACCAAGCGTCGAAAGTTGATAGAAAATTCGCTCAGCCCCAGCAAACTGCCAACTTCGTCTTCTTGCCAGGAGGCGGACAATACGCCATAGCTCAGACCCAGAACACCGAGACCAAAGCAGCCTAAGGAAACAAGCAATACAACGACATTGGGTAATTCAACGATGTGTCGCGTTAGCAGGATGTAGGACACGAAAAACGAAGCCATTCCCAGGAACGTAGGAACCCCAGAAAATACAGCCATGCGTCGCATCATCCGGCGGCTAACCACCTCTGGAATGCTACCGTCATCCTTCTGAGACCCATCAGCCCCCTGGGCAGAAGACGTCTTCCTAGGGGATGATTTTTTCGGCTCAGGAGACGCTTTGGCCGACGATGAGTTAGACGACGCTGCTTTACTGCTCGACTGTTTGCTGGACTTAGGTTCAAAGGGCAGCGACTCACGCTGAGGCTCTGACGGCATAAAACACCTGATGTTAGATTGAGCAGAAAAGGCAGTGACGCTTGAATAGCAAGGTCGTTAGCCGCGAATACCAAGGCGCTTGATCAGAGCCCGATAGCGCTCAGCATCCTGCTGAATCAAATAGGCCAGTAGACGCTTACGGCGACCAATCATACGCAGTAAACCGCGTCGCGATGAGTGGTCTTTCTTATTGGTCTGTAAATGCTTGCTCAGTCGGTTAATTTTCTCAGTGAGCATGGCTACTTGCACATCGACAGATCCAGTATCTGTTTCATGCACCTGGTAGTCAGTAATGATTGTTTGCTTTTGTTCTTGCAGGAGCGCCATAGAGCTTACCGATTACAGTCAATTAGACAAATGAATGAACTTGATTGAATAGGCAAGTTAGCACTATTCAACGCAGGATTTTGTATTGTACTACAGCAAAGCTAGTCAGTCTGGATATCTATAGAACTTGTCCTACTGTACGATTCCACAAGTACGGTCGGGGCTAGTAAAACCCTACGGCATAAAAGCAACCATGGGCCGACTGGGCATGATGAAACCATGGCCCCAACCAGTGGACCAAACTTGAGCCTGAAGCAGCTTTTTCAGGGCTGCTCCTCAGAAACTTTACGGAATCAGACGAGAAAAATATGCCTTGTGTTCTGGCTAATCTGCCTAGGGAATGTATGAGGTGATATTAATGACACCAGATTGTTCTATGTTAAGAACGACTTGAGATCACCTCAGATGCCTTAATAACCCCCTGCAAAAAAATCTAGGCCATTGTGCAAGACGTCTGGGCTCTGATTCACCCCAATGAACCCACTTGCCCAGACGTTTGAGTCAATTTGCTGGATTTTACTGTTTGAAAGGGCTAAAGCATGTCCAAGAAGGGGGGCTTCATTCGGTATAGTCCTTTTGGGAACCATTTAATATTTTTGTCATTTTTATGGCTTAAACACCTTGTTCTGTAGAGTTTTCGGCACCGTATTGCTTTTGTTGCGTCAGTAATCTTGCTTAGCCTGTCACGCCCACCCATGCTTCATTCATTGCCTGTTATTTCCCATACAGTGGCCATTTTATTAGGAGGGCTGCTCTTGGCGGCTCCTACTGGTGCAGCTGAGTCACCAGCGCCCCTGGGGGAACTCTCAGAAGCGAATCCCATTAATTTGGAGCTGGAACCTTCGATCTCTGATGGGATGGAAGGTTCCAGCTCTGACGGGTTAGATGGGGTACAGCTGGCTATCGATGCTATCGACCCGGCCAATCGTGTCGCCCCTCCCGGGTTAGATGTGCGCTCAGGGAATGCCGCCATTAGCCCCTTTCTCGATCTGGCAATGCAGGAGGAACTGACTAATCTGATGGGTCGGTTTGAAGGGGCCTTGCTCCATGGCTATGCCAGTGGCCAACCCCCAGAATTAGCCCTAACGTCCATTCGCACCGAAGGCAGCCTCAGCGCTAGCTTAGGGGGGGCTGACCTGACCACACCACTCACCCATCCAGCCCTAGAAACCGCTCAGCAGACGCTGGATGATTGGCCAGAGCTGATGGCTCGACGTGACTATGGCACAGCCCGTCAGCGCTGGATTGAGGCTCGGCAAGCCCTGTGGAATGCTTTCCCGATCGAGCAATCCCTAGCCCAGTCCGAGATTCGGGCTATGTGGTTAGATCGCGGCACCATAGTGCGGGCACGCTCCGAGGCAAATTTAGCAGAGGTGTTTGACCGTCTGGCGGCAGCGGGCATTAATACGGTTTTCTTTGAAGCGATCAATGCGGGCTACCCCATTTATCCCAGCCGCGTTGCTCCCCAGCAAAATCCGCTGACGCGCCATTGGGATCCGTTGGCCTCAGCAGTCAAGCTGGGTAAAGAGCGGGGTATCGAAGTCCACGCCTGGGTGTGGCTATTTGCGGCTGGCAATCGTCGCCACAATGCTCTGCTAAATTTGCCGGCTAACTATCCAGGCCCGCTGCTCAATGCCAATCCGGGATGGGCTGGCTACGACCGTCAGGGCCGCAGCATACCCGTAGGTCAAGATAAGCCGTTTTTAGATCCGGCCAATCCAGAGGTGCGCAGCTATCTGATGCGCATACTGCAGGAGCTGGCAAATAATTACGATGTGGATGGCATTCACTTTGACTATGTGCGCTATCCCTTTCAAGATCCGGGGGCCAATCGCACCTATGGGTATGGCACAGCGGCTCGGCTGCGCTTTCGGGATATGAACGGTGTAGACCCGGCGATTTTGTCCCCCCGAGACAGTGCGTCGCTATCACCACGGGAACAGCGGCGACAGCGACAGCTGTGGCAGCGTTGGACAGACTTTCGAGTGGAGCAGGTGAGTTCGTTTGTGGCTGAGGCATCCCAAATGCTGCGTCAGCGGCGACCCGAACTGACCATTTCAGCAGCCGTATTTGCTAAGCCAACCCATGAGCGCATCCAAAAAATTCAGCAAGATTGGGAAACGTGGGCAGAGCGTGGGGACGTGGATTGGATCGTGCTGATGAGCTACGCCATGGATACCAATCGATTTGAGGATTTAATTAGTCCTTGGATTCTCGAGGCGAATTATGGTTCCACGCTGATTATTCCTGGGATTCGATTGTTGAACCTGCCGGAAATGGCGGCGTTGGATCAGATTCAGACCCTGCGGGATCTGCCGGTCAGTGGCTACGCCCTGTTTGCGGTGGACAATTTGCAGCGGGGTATTCAAACGCTGCTGAATAATACCCAAGGCGAAGCAGGGGTATCTCAATCGTTACCACAGCAGCAACCCTTTAATACCGCCACCGAGCGCTATCAGGCGTTACAACGGGAATGGAGTTGGCTTTTGAATAATGGTCAACTATTGATGCGCGAAGAGAAGATGACGCAGTGGGTGAACGATGTCAATCGCTTGGGCGATCAGCTGACTGATTTGGCGGCGGCTCCCTCCCATCGCAAGTTAGAGGAGGTGCGATCGCAACTCGACCAAATCGATCGAGTTATCACCTCTGACATGTCGGTTAAATCGCAGCAAAACCGCTATCGGCTACAAACCTGGGAACATCGGCTAGCCACCATCGACCATCTACTTGCCTACGGAGAAGAGCGATTCATTCCTTAAGCCCCGTCTTAAGCTCCGTAGATAAGGCATTGGCTGAGAGCTTGAATAAGGGCCATCCCATGGGACTACAGGAATAAATAGGAAAAGTTGATATAAGCCCTTGGCTGTGGGGCAGAATAGTCTGATAGATCTACCCCCGGTAGTTAATGACATCAGAGCCCCAACCATCACCCCATGGTATCGACCCGGTTTCCTCGCCCATTGAGCAACTCGAACAGCTCATCTTGACCCGCCAGGCCACGGTCGGTGTGGTGGGGTTAGGGTACGTCGGGCTACCCTTCGCTGTCGAAAAAACGAAGGTAGGCTTTAACGTCATCGGCATTGAACAAAACCCACAACGAGCAGCGCGGGTTAATCAGGCCGATAGCTATATCGATGATGTTGATTCAGACATTTTGAAGCAGGCGATCACCCATAACAAACTCAAGGCGGTCACCAGTTTTGACAACGTTGTGGATATGGACGTCATTGTTATTTGCGTCCCCACACCGTTGACTAAGAATTTGACGCCTGACTTGAGCTATGTAGAAAGTGTGGCGCACCAAATTGGGACTCACCTGAGACCTGGGCAGTTAATTTCTCTAGAATCCACAACCTATCCTGGCACCACCGATGATGTGATTCGACCAATCTTAGAAAACATCAGCGGCCTTAAGCAGGGCCAAGATTTCTTTTTGGCCCACTCACCGGAGCGGGTTGATCCGGGCAATCAGCGCTACACCACACAAAATACAAATAAGATTGTTGGCGCCTCCGATCCATCGTCACTAAAGGCAGCAGAGCTGTTTTACCAACAGACAATTCAGTATGTGGTGCCCGTGAGTTCGGCTAAAGCGGCAGAGCTGGTCAAAGTATTTGAGAATACCTTTCGAGCGGTCAACATTGCCTTGGTCAATGAGCTAGCCCTACTCTGCGACCGACTAGATCTGAACGTTTGGGAAGTATTAGATGCGGCAAACACTAAACCCTTTGGCATCATGCCCTTTTACCCCGGTCCTGGTGTGGGCGGCCACTGTATTCCCATCGATCCACACTATTTAGAATGGAAAGCCAAAGAAGTTAATTTCAACACCCGCTTTATTGCCTTAGCAGGAGAAATTAATCGGAGAATGCCTTCTTTTGTTAGGAGTAAGGCATTTCGGGTGCTGAACCAGCTAGGCATAGCCCCGTCTAAGGCAAAGATTTTGGTGCTTGGCATTACCTATAAAAAAGACCTGGCAGATTGGCGTGAATCTCCGGCTATTGAGATTATCAAATTTTTATCTAAGGACCAAGTAACGTTGGAGTACCACGATCCCTACGTTGCTGAAATTTCCGTAGACGGCCAAACGTTCAAAAGCATCTCGTTAGCCCCCCAGACTATTGCTGATGCGGATTTGGTGCTGATTGCCACAGACCATAGCTGTATCGACTATGAACAGGTGGTTAATCACGCTAAGGTAGTGCTCGATACTCGAGGAATCACTCGCAATTTAGATTGCGATCGCACCAAGGTAACCCTGTTATGACCCAAGTAATTGTGGTGGGCAGCGGCCACTGGGGTAAAAACCTGGTCCGCAACTTCTACGAGCTGGATAGCCTGGCGGGTGTGGTGGAGGTATCGGCACCGCTACGACAGCGGGTCAAGGAGCAGTACCCCCATGTGCCGGTGTTTAGCGACTTTACAGAGGCCCTAGCAACAGACATATCAGCCGTCGTATTGGCGACCCCAGCCCCCAGCCATTATTCCCTGGCCCTGGCGGCCCTCAAGGCAGGCAAAGATGTCTTTGTGGAAAAGCCCATGACGTTACGGGCAGCCGAAGCTCAAGAGTTAGCCACCTATGCCAACACCCACGATCAGATGCTGATGGTGGGCCATTTGCTGTTATATCAACCGGCCATTGTCTGGATGCGGAACTATCTCACATCAGGCAAAGCCGGTCAGGTGCAGCACATTTCCACTCACCGGCTCAACCTTGGCAAGGTTCGCACCACGGAAAATGTCTGGTGGTCTCTGGCTCCCCATGACATCTCGATCATTTTAGATTTGCTCGGCCATCCTAAACTCCAACAGGTAAACGCGTCCGGGCATAGACGGTTACAACCTGACATTGCAGACGATGTCCATGTTGATTTGACCTTCGAGTCAGGCCAAACAGCCCACCTACACTGTTCATGGCAATGGCCATTGAAGCAGCGAGGGCTGGTTGCGATCGCAACCGAACAGATGCTGGTTTACGACGAGATTCAGCAATTGGTCACTATTCACAACAAGCGCATTGACCCTAAACTCATCGCTGTTGACGACGGTACCACCGTCATTGATATTGCCGATGCACAGCCCTTAAAATTGGAATGTCAACACTTTTTAGAGTGCGTAAAAACTCGCCAAACACCCCACTCGGACGGCTGGAATGGAGTGGCGGTAGTCAATATTTTAGAGAATGTGCAAGAGGTTTTAAATGGCTAATTATACTGCCCATGAAACAGCCTGCATTGACCCAGGTGCCCGGGTGGGCGCAGGGACTAAAATCTGGCACTTTAGCCATGTTATGCCCAAAGCAAAAATTGGGAGAAACTGTTCCTTAGGTCAAAATGTTTATGTTGCCAATAATGTTGTCATTGGCGACGGCTGCAAAATTCAAAACAATGTCTCTCTCTATGAAGGCGTGATCTTAGAAGACTTCGTTTTCTGCGGCCCGAGCATGGTCTTTACCAATATTAAAACTCCTCGCTGCGAGTTTCCCCGCAACACGTCAGACGATTACCACACCACGGTGATTAAACGAGGTGCCAGCATTGGTGCAAACGCCACCATTGTCTGCGGCATTACCTTAAATGACTATGCCTTCGTTGCTGCAGGGGCAGTTGTCACCAAAGATGTACCTGCCTATGGCCTGGTCGCTGGCGTGCCCGCCAATCTCATCGGTTGGATGAGTGCCTATGGCGATGTTCTGAAATTTAATGACCAAGGATATGCGGTTGATTCAACGGGGGTAACCTATAGGCAAAAAGATGCATCCTGTATTCACCCCGCCTAGTAGCGCTGCTGAGCTTCGAAATGGCCTTATAGATGCTGGCACACAGCATCTATAACCGATAGGTGCATTCCCTAAATCAGCAACGACGATAGAAATTTTAAGTCTTTATCAACCACTATCAATAACTATGGAACTATCCGGTAAGCGTGTTTTAGTCATTGGGGGAGCCGGCTTGATTGGCTCTCACACCGTTGATGCCCTACTAAAAGAAGACGTTGCAGAGGTACGTATCTTTGATAATTTCACCCGAGGCAGTCGAGAAAACCTTGCCAATGCCTTAAAAGACCCACGGTGCAATATTTTCTCCCTGGGTGGTGAGCTCATGCATCGGGACATTTTAGATGCAGCCATGAAAGGTATTGATGGGGTATTTCACTTCGCGGCCATGTGGTTGTTGCACTGCCATGACTTTCCCCGATCGGCTTTTGAAGTCAACATTGGCGGCACCTTTAATGTGCTAGAAGCCTGCTTAAATAACGGTGTCAAACGCCTGGTCTTTTCATCCTCCGCCTCGGTCTATGGCGATGCTGTCACTGAGCCCATGACAGAAGATCATCCCTACAACAATCACACCTTCTACGGAGCCACCAAGATCGCGGGTGAGCACATGTGTCACTCGCTATACTACCGATACAAGGATACCGATCAACACTTTGACTATGTTGGCTTGCGCTATATGAATGTCTATGGTTCTCGACAAGATTATCAGGGCACCTACATTGCCGTCATTATGAAAATCTTGGACCGATTAGATCAGGGATTGCCACCGATCATTTATGGGGATGGCTCCCAGGCCTATGACTTTATCTACGTTGAAGACTGTGCCCAAGCCAATGTCTGCGCCATGAAATCTCAGACAACAGATGCGTTTTACAATGTCGGGACAGGGATTAAAACCTCTCTTAAAGAACTGACAGAGCTGATTCTCGATATCACTGGTTCTAACCAAGAAATTCAGTTTGAACCCTCGGGCAAAACCTTTGTTAAAAATCGAGTGGGCTGTCCGCTCAAAGCCAAAGATGAAATCAATTTCACCGCCAAGGTTGAGCTGCGCGAAGGTCTAGAAAAACTTATTGAGTGGCGCAATCAACACAAAGATTTAGTCACTCAGCGACGTCACCATGCAGGAGTAGCCTAATGACTGAGCGTCGTAATATTCCCATTTCGCTGCCCTCTACTGGAGAAGACGAATGGCAGGCTTTGCAAGAACCACTGTCCACCGGATGGCTGACCCAGGGACCCAAGGTAGCGGCCTTTGAATCAAAGTTTGCTGAACGGCATGGGGTGAAATATGCGATCGCAACCACCAGCTGTACCACCGCCCTACACCTAATCTTGACAGCCCTAGGTATAGGCCCCGGTGATGAAGTAATTGTGCCAGCCTTTACCTGGGTATCCACCGCCAATGTAGTGCTCTACTGTGGGGCAATCCCCATATTTGTAGATGTAGACCCCCAAACCTGTAATATCGCCATCGATCAGGTTGCGGCTAAAATCACCGACCGCACAAAGGCCATTATTCCGGTCCATTTATTTGGTCGCTGTGTCGATATCGATGCCCTGACAGAGGTGGCTCCCAATATTCTTTTGGTAGAAGATGCAGCCTGTGCGGCGGGCGCTGCTTACAAGGGACGAGCAGCAGGGTCCCTCGGAGTAGCCGGGGCCTTTTCCTTTCATCCGCGCAAGTCGATTACCACGGGAGAGGGCGGCATGATCACCACTAACGATGAGGCCCTGGCCGATAAGATGCGGATACTCCGCAACCATGGTGCCAGTGTGTCTGAAGAACAACGCCATCTGGGACCCAAGCCCTATATTTTGCCAGAGTTCAATCTATTAGGGTTTAACTATCGCATGACGGACCTTCAGGGGGCGGTTGGGCTAGTGCAGTTGGCCAAGCTAGATAGTCTCTTACAAGAACGACGACAGTGGTCTGACTACTACCATCAGCAGCTGGCATCTTTAGACTGGTTACAAACACCAAATGTCCCACCTGAGTACGACCATGGCTGGCAGGCCTACGTGTGCTACGTCGATGAAACCCGCTCACCGATGCCCCGAAACGAACTCATGGAAACCCTCCAAGCAGCAGGGATTAGTACTCGTCCAGGGACCCATGCCGTGCATATGCTGGGGTATTACAAAGATCGATTTGGGATCGTGCCAGAGGATTTTCCAGGGGCTTGGAGTTGCGATTGCTACACCCTGGCGCTGCCCCTGCACAATCGCATGACCGCCGATGACTATCACTATGTAGCGGCCACCCTAAAAAATATTTAGGACCAGTCACATCCAAAGCATCATGCATCCAGAAAACATGTCTCTTTTTCGTGACTCAGCTCCTATCACTACCCTAGACGGCGTTTATATAGCCTCTATCAATCAGCCATCAGTCAACCAAAATCACACCAACAATGCCTTCTCAGAAAAATGGAGCAACACCCATCAACAGGAGACTGACAGCACCGCCTGGAAACTACAGCAGTTTGAATGGTACCTGGCGCTATACGGCTTTGAGGATGAGCAAGCCTTAAGCCAATGGGTTTCCAAGCGTCACGTCATTTTAGATGCAGGGTGTGGCTTAGGCTATAAGGCCGCCTGGTTTGCCAAGATGAATCCAGACGCCATAGTGGTTGCCATGGATTATTCTGATGCTATCTTTCAAGCCCGCGAACGATACCAGACCCAGCCCAACATGGTCTTTGTAAAAGGAGACATTGCCAATACAAACTTCAAGGATGGTCTATTTGATTTTATAAACTGTGACCAGGTTTTACATCATACAGATTCTCCTCCTAAAACATTAAAGGAGTTTTATCGCATATCGTCTCAAGACGTTTATCTAAACACCTACGTATACAGTAAAAAAGCTCTCCCACGGGAGCTCCTGGATGACTACTTTAGAGACTATTCCAAACAGCTTGATAATGAACAAATTTGGGAATTAAGCCAACAGCTGACGCAATTGGGCAAAACCCTGAGCGACCTCGACATCACTATTGATGTTCCAGATATGCCAGCACTGGGAATTAAGGGTGGACAGCAAGACTTACAGCGGTTTTTCTACTGGAATTTTATTAAATGCTTTTGGAATGAGCAGCTAGGGTTAGACACAAGCATCAATTGCAACTTTGATTGGTATTCGCCAAGTAATGCATGGAGATATTCGCAGCCAGAGTTCTTAGCCATGCTAGAAGCCGCCGGGTTCAAATCTATGTACTTACACTGCGAAGACGCCTGCCATAGCGGTCGTTTTGTTAAACAGAAATAATGTGTGGCATTGTCGGCTTAATTAACTTAAATAGTGTTGCTGTTGCTCCGCCCATTCTTAAACGGATGACGGATGAGATCGCCCATCGCGGCCCTGATGGTGAAGGGCATTGGATTGAGGGCAATGTTGGCTTAGGTCACCGACGGTTGGCCATTCTCGATCTATCCCCGGCAGGGCATCAACCAATGGTGTCGGCAGATCATCGATTTGTCCTCACCTACAACGGTGAAATTTATAATTTTCGAGAGCTGCGAGCAGAGCTACAAGCAATTGGCTACTGGTTTCGCTCCAAAACCGACAGTGAAGTCGTGCTCTATGCCTTAGCGGAATGGGGAGTCCAGGCACTTGATCGATTTAATGGCATGTTTGCCCTAGCCCTGTGGGACCGTAAATCTCAGACGCTACTTTTAGCTCGAGATCGCTATGGTATCAAACCCCTTTACTATGCTCAGCAAGGCAGTCTATTTATATTTGGCTCTGAACAGAAAGCAATGCTAACGGTCCCAGGCTTTGAGCGCCAGTTAGATCAGTCGGCTCTGTTAGAGTATTTTACCTTTCAGAATTTTTTCACTGATCGCACCCTACTAAAGGGGGTCAAGCTATTACCGGCAGGACACTACGCCACGTTTGATCTAAGACACCCATCCCCTAGCCTGCAGGTAGTTCAATATTGGGATTTTCATTTTCGTGAGCCGAGTGACTCCATAGAAATACAGGACTATCGAGAAGAGCTAGATCGCTTATTTCAACAGGCCGTTAACCGACAGTTGGTTAGTGATGTTGAATTAGGCTGTTATCTGAGCGGTGGGATCGATTCAGGTTCGATCAGTGCGATCGCAGCGCGTTCCTACCCCTATCTCAAGAGCTTTACCTGTGGTTTCGACCTGAGTTCAGCATCAGGCATCGAATTAGCCTTTGACGAACGCACTAAAGCTGAAGCAATGTCTTACCACTTCAAGACAGAGCATTATGAAATGGTCCTCAAAGCAGGGGATATGGAACGGATATTGCCAAAGCTAGCCTGGCATTTAGAAGAACCACGAGTCGGACAGAGTTACCCCAACTACTACGTGGCACAGTTAGCCAGTAAATTTGTCAAAGTGATTTTAAGCGGTGCAGGCGGAGATGAGCTATTTGGGGGCTATCCTTGGCGTTATTACCGGGCAGTCGTCAACGATAATTTTGAAAACTATATCGATAAATATTACCGGTTCTGGCATCGGCTCATTCCCAACGAACAATTAGAGCACGTATTTTCACCTATTTGGCATGATGTCAGCCATGTTTGCGCCCGCGATCTTTTTCGAGATGTATTTAAACATCGCCCAGATAGCCTAGAGGGGCCGAAAGATTACATTAATCATTCTCTTTATTTTGAGGCTAAAACCTTTTTACATGGTCTTTTAATCGTAGAAGACAAGTTGAGCATGGCCCATAGCCTAGAAAGCCGTGTGCCATTTCTAGACAATGATCTCGTCGATTTTGCAATGCGTTGTCCAGTCAGCTTAAAGCTCAACAACCTGAGCGAGGTCGTACGACTCAATGAGAATGAACCAGGCAATAAACCTCAAAAGTTTTTTCAAAAGACTCGTGATGGCAAGCAAATTTTGCGAGATGTAATGCAGCGCTATATTCCTCAAGACATCACCAAAGCTCAGAAACAGGGATTTTCTGCCCCCGATGCCAGTTGGTTTAAGGGGGACAGCATTGAGTTTGTTAAGCGCACATTGTTGAATCGCAATGCCGCCATATACACACTGATGGACAAAAGAACGGTGGAGGCCCTAATTCAAGAACATTTAACAGGTCAGCAAAATCGTAGATTGCTGATATGGTCACTGCTTAACTTAGAAGAATTTCTAGGAGCCTACATATGATTGAAGCTTTTTTTGAAAAACTGAAAGTATTTTGGCATCAACGCCATAAATATATCAATGACAACTATCAGCGAACGCTGCCCTTTGGAGACTATATTGTTGATCGATGGGAAAAAGCTCGTCTTTTGAACTTTGGTGAAGGAACATCGGTTTACGATAGCGTTCTCGTCATTGGCGATGTTCAAGTTGGAAAAAACACCTGGATTGGACCTTTTGTTGTCCTTGATGGCTCAGGTGGTTTAGAAATAGGTTCAAACTGTTCTATTTCCGCAGGTGTTCAGATATATAGTCACGACTCAGTTAATTGGGCCATTGGTAAATCAACCTCCTACGATTACGCTGCAACCAAAATTGGCAGCAACTGTTACATTGGCCCAAACACGATCATCTCCAAAGGAGTTTCAATCGGTGATAAATGCATAGTTGGGGCTAATAGTCTTGTATTGAAAAACATCACAGACAATTCCAAAGCAGCAGGAACTCCTTGCAAAATTATCGGAACATCTGTCTAATTATCCATGAGGTTCGATTTGACGTTCAAACTATAGCTTTGTCTGCATAGTTCATAACGCCAGCGATTGCTAGAAGAACAGCCATGGGCGACGCAATCTGCTGGGTGCGACAGATTGCCACATAATCAACATCTAAAAAAGGTAACCTCAAAAACAGTCATATCCTTCTTATCCAACTACCAACATCAGGACTGTATGAAGCAGATTCGTATTTTTATAGGCGTAGTGGAAGTTGCGGGTTACTACGGCAATCTGGCGTTTGCCCTCAGGGAACGAGGATACTCAGTTACCGTGGTAGGCGCTGCAAGCCATGTATTCGAGTATAAATCAAATTCCAATGAAAATCCTTTTATCATCAGACTATACGACAAGCTTTTAAAGGCATCAGCCCTAAAACAACTTACAAACAAAAGAGCAATTAGCCATCAAATAAAAAAGAAGATTTTTGCATTTTTAACTAGGCTCTTAAAATTAGTTTTATTTCTTTGGGTGACTCCAAGTCATGACGTATTTATCTTTGGTTTTGGCTCATCATTTCTGCCAGGAAATTTAGATTTACCAATCCTAAAGTTTATCAACAAAAAAATAATCTGCAATATTGCCCACGGATCAGAAGCACGTCCACCCTATATAAATGGAGCCTATGTAAATAACTTGAGCAATCCGATTACAAAAGACGAGATATCTTTAATCAAAACATTATCGAAGACAACTAAACGGCGCTGTTCCACAATAGAAAAGTATGCAGACATTGTAATTGGAGCACCTTTAACATCTCATTTTCTTGAGAAACCATTTATCAACATATTTCATCTAGGTTTGATATTTAGAGAATTATCAGCAGACAATATAGAAAATGATAACCAGGCACTTAATGTGCGCATTCTACACTGTCCGTCTAATCCAACGGTTAAAGGAACATTATTAATTAGACATGTCATAAAATCCCTCAAAAATAAAGGTCACAAAATTGATTTTATTGAGTTAATTAATAAACCAAACTCGACCGTTATAGAAGAGCTCAATATCTGTGATTTTGTTGTAGATCAGGCCTATAGTGATTTTCCATTACCAGGTTTTGCGACGGAAGCTGCTTGGTTTGCCAAACCGTCAGTTGTAGGTGGATATGGTTGGCACGCTTTGCAACAGTTAATTCCTGACAAGGTTTTTCCCCCTAGCCATATCTGCCACCCAAATGATCTAGAAACAGCAGTTGAAACGTTAATAATTGACAAAGAGTATCGAATCAATTTAGGGAAACAAGCCCAAAATTTTGTCAAGTCAAATTGGTCTATTCAAACCTGTACCGATAGATATTTACAGCTAATTGATGGCTATATACCAGAAGATTGGTGGTCAACACCTTGTCAAATACCTTATCTACATGGGTGTGGGATTTCAGAAAGTACTCTTTTAGAAGTGTTTCCCCAGCTACTCCAAGCTGGAGAAGACATTCTTCAAATAAAAGACAAACCATCCTTAACAAAGATGTTCATTAAATTATGCATTCCTGAGCCAAACAAATAATAGTGCTAAAGAAACTTTTTTCTGATATTTATATTTATACATTGCCCACGATATTAAGCCGTGGAGTATCGTTCCTTATTCTTCCGATTTATACTCGTATCCTATCTACATCAGACTATGGAATTTTAGATCTGATAATGGTGTTTGGAAACCTAGTGAATCTGACTGTTTCATTAGAGATTTCCCAAGGAATTGCAAGATTCTATCCTGACGAGAAAGACGTTTCTAAGCAAAAATTATATACATCCTCTGCCTTTTGGTTTTCTAGTTTTTGTTACACACTATTTTTAGTAGTAACGCTATCTTTCTCTCATAGTCTTTCAAATCTTATTTTACAAGACTCCAATCGAGTACTGATATTTAGAATTGGATTAGTATATATATTTTTTAATGGCTTAGTATATTTTCTACAAAGCCAATTACGTTGGGAGTTTCGTAGCAAACAATATGCAATTTTGAGCATTGTAGTAAGTTTTTCAATCGCAATAGGGTCAGTGTTCCTTGGCTATTTTCTTAACTGGAAACTCCATGGCGTGCTTCTAGGTATGTTGATAGCTCATTTAATAGGATATATCTATGGCATTATCGTATTAAGAGAAAGTATAGATCTACGTGTAGATTTAGATTCACTTTCACAGATGCTGAGGTTTTCTATTCCACTTGTACCCGCAGGTATTGCTGTATTTATCAGTACTTATATTGATCGGATGATGATCAATCATTTTTTATCCCTAGATGAGGTAGGCATATATAGTCTTGGTTTTCGCTTAGCCAGTATCACAACCCTAATAATAATTGGTTTTCAGAGAGCGTTAACCCCATTAATTTATTCTCATTACTCTGAAGAAGATACACCTCGTCACTTAGCGCTAATATTTCGCTTATTTATAGCAATCTCACTAATTTTTATTTTATGTATCTCTATTTTTTCAAAAGAAACCCTATGGCTTATCGCCGATCCTAATTATTATTCTGCCTCAACCGTTATAGTATTTCTCGCCTTATCAATATTATTTGCCAACATGTATATTTTTACCCCCGGCATTTCAATCTTTAAGAGAAGCTACATCATTTTTTGGATCAATTTTACGGGTGCCGCCCTAAATGTAGTCTTTAATTGGTTACTGATTCCTACATACGGTTTTATGGGTGCTGCTTTTGCGACCCTATTAGGATCAATTTTCGTTTTCTTGGCATATCTTGTGTTTAGCCAGAGATTTTACTACGTTCCCCATAGCTGGAGACAAATAGGTATAGGCACGCTTTTTATTGCCATAGCTTGTATATTTGGCTCTTCAATTAATTTTAGTATCCCCCTTACTCTATTTCTCAAGGTACTTTTAGTAGTTGGTGCCATTACTTTCTTGCTTTGGATAAAGCTCATAAGTATTGGTGAGATCAGAAGCTTTATAAGGCCTGATAGGTCGTGAACCAAAGAAGTGTGGGAAACGTCATGTAAAGGGATGCTATCTACCCGAAACCAATGGATTGCCCCTATTGCGACCATCC
>ERZ1740072.203-NODE-203-length-26100-cov-5.558149_pt1 | contig 26100 bp, 21 predicted proteins | sample MGYA00581733_ERZ1740072 | MGnify/ENA primary metagenome ERZ1740072 (study PRJEB43018, sample SAMN04849741) | marine metagenome | isolation source: floating plastic debris | place: Pacific Ocean | collected 2008-08-30 | study: EMG produced TPA metagenomics assembly...
GCGGCGCTTTCACTTTCAAACAAGATCAGCAAGAAATTGGTCGTGCTCGGCAGCACATCGAAACCCGCGCGGACCAGTGCCTGCGGAGCAGCGTCGCGCAAAGACGCGGTCATGGCGCAGGTTTCTTTCATGTAATCCTGATCCTGAACTGCAGCGAGGGCCGCAGCTTGTGAAGGGGCCGTCAGATTGTTTGGGTTCATGACCTTACGAACTTCAGCAGAGATATGCGCGGGAAAAAGCCCCCAGCCGGTGCGCAGCCCGGCCAAGCCATAGGCCTTCGACATTGTGCGGAGCACCACAGTGTTCGTGTCCTCGACCATGTCCCAGCAGGATGCGTTAAAGCTGTCACTGAATTCGCCGTAGGCTTCGTCAATCACCAACAAGATGTCGTCCCGAAGGCCCAGGCGTAGGCGCAGTATGTCGGCCTTTGAGATACATGTGCCCGTTGGATTGCCGGGATTCGCGACAAATACCAGCGTTGTATCGGGCTTCACATTGTCCAACAGACTATCGACATCCACGGCGCAGTGTTTTTCAGGGGCTGTATCAAAGCGTGCATCGACCATCTGTGCGGCGGTGCGAAAGAACGGGTAAGCGTGTGCTGGTGCCAAAATGGAGCGTCCGGGGCCAGCAAATGCGCGTGCGACACAGGCGATCAGGTCAAGTGACCCGGCCCCACACAGAATGTCATCCGCCGGGATCACATGCAGCTTGGCCAAAGCATCGCGCAGATCCGACCAGTCAGGATCAGGATAGGCTGATGCGTCAACAAGCCTTGCCGCCGACGCTTCAGTTGCATTTGGGCTTGGTCCGCGCAGGCTTTCGTTCTGCGACAAGGACACCAAATCGGTGTCTTCCGGCGTGGTCATGTTGGCCAGTGCATAGGGTGACATCTGTGCTACGTGGGGGAGGGCGCGGGTCATGGTTTTGCTCCATAGCAGCTCTTTGCAGCATCGACGCTGACATGTCCGGCGGCAATGTCGCGTTGCAATGCCGTGCGGGACCGCGCCTGTGGCACGCCAAAACCGCCACCTCCTGGGGTTTCAAATATAAGGATGTCGCCCGGGGCTATGCGAAACTCTCCCTTGCTGGGCAAATCATCCCCACCTTCCCGCAGTCGGATACGCCCCTTGGCCCCATCTTTGCCCCCATGTCGGCCTTTGGCGGGAGTGTTCACACGTTCGACCGACAAAAACAGCATGATCTCTTCGTCAATTGCTGAACTAAGCTCGATACGTTGGCCAAGGCCGCCACGAAATTCGCCTGCCCCACCTGAGTCACAGCGCAATTCGCGTCGGTGAACCAGAACTGGGGCCGCGGCCTCGGTTGTTTCGACCTGACTGCCCCAAACCCCGCTGGGAAAGGCGGTGGCAGACAATCCATCCAGCGTCGGGCGCGCGCCCGTCCCGCCATTGAAAACCAGCTCAACAGCGAATTGTTCGCGGTGCTGCTCGCCCGCTGCCGGAGCGTTGCGCAGTGGCAGGTCGTACATGCACGAAGCGCCTTCGGCCGGAACCACGTCGGGCAAAGCCTGAGACAGACACCCATAAACAAGGTCCGGCGTCATTTGCCCCAACGTGTGCCGCATCGCAACCGGTGCCGGAGCCTGGGCGTTCAGGATGCACCCTTTTGGTGCAGCGACGCGAAACGGGGCAAGGGAACCCGCGTTGTTCGGCGTCTCGGGTCCGATAATGCAGCGCAGGGCAAAGACGGTGTAGGCGGTGGCATAGTTCAGTGGCACGTTGATGCCCTTGCCAGTGCAAGGGTCGGTGCCCGTGAAATCAACCAAGACGTGATCGGTGGTGATGGTCAGGGCCGCACGCAAAGTGATCCCGGCCTCATAGCCGTCTACGCGCAATGTGCTGTGCCAAGTGCCATTGGGAAGTTCTGCAATGGCTGCAACCGTCGCTGCCTGCGACGTGCCGATGATGTAGTCTGCAAGCACGTCCAGATCATTGATTTCGAATTCATCCATCATGGCGCTCAGGCGGGTCGCCCCCGCCTCGCAACAGGCGATCAAGGCATAAATGTCGCCCTCATTTGCCACCGGCTCGCGGGAGTTTGCTTTGACGATATCCATGAGCAGCGCGTTTACCTCACCGCCGCTCACCAGTTTGCAAGGTGGGATCAGTAGGCCTTCGTCATAGATATCGCAGCCTTCCGGGCCCATACCCAAGCCGCCCAAATCGACAAGGTGAGACGTGCAGGAGGTAAAGCCGATGACACGATCCGCATGGAAGACCGGCATCAGCAGCAGGAAGTCGTTGAGATGCCCGGACGCAATCCAAGGATCATTGGTCATGTAGATATCGCCAGGCTTCATATCTTGCACAGGAAACCGGGCGCGCAAGGTCGTGACCGCCTCAGCCATTGTGTTGATGTGCCCCGGAGTTCCAGTAACCGCCTGTGCCAGCATCCGCCCTTCAAAATCGAATATCCCGGCAGAAATATCCCCGCATTCCCGCACGATCGGGCTGAAAGCGGCGCGGATAAGCGCCTGCCCCTGTTCTTCGACCACGGCGAGCAGCCGGTTCCACATGACCTGCAATTTGGTGCTTGAAATGCTCATGACGTTGCTCCTTTCTGCGTGGTCAACCAGATGTTGCCACGTGCATCGATCTGAGCGCGGAAATCGGCGCTGACGAAGGTTGTGGTTTGTGGCTCAATGATCAGAGCAGGGCCATCGAATGTATCTCCGGGTTGTAGCTCTGATCTGTCGAACACTCCGGCATCGCGCCAATCCTCGGATATGTTGCACCACACTTTGCGAATGCTGGTTGCTTTGACGTGGCGCTTGCTTGGCGTCGGTGGTGCATTTGTCAGGGTTGGTGCTCTCGACGATACAGATAGTCCCCAGTTCAGAATTTCGATCGTCATGCCGGGAACGCGCCTGCCGAATTGACGGCGATATTCTGTTTCAAATGCATCGCTCAAGCTTGCGATGTCAGAAGCAGTCAACGTCTGCGAGTCTAATTCGATCTCTATTTCATGCCCCTGACCCTTGTAACGCATATATGCGACGCGTCGTTGGCTCAGCGCACCTGTAGGCGCACCAGCACGCACGACTTCTATGGCCTCCGCCTGCATATTGCTGAGCAGATCGTTGATCTCTTCGGAATCCAGCGCGTCGAGCGTTGTGTAGTGCGATCGGATGATTTCAAACGATACAGGCGCAAAGAGGAAACCGACAGCAGACCCGACGCCGGGGTCTTGTGGTATCAAAATGCGGCTGATCCCTGCGCGACGCGCCAGCCGCGTCGCATGCAACGGGCCATTGCCACCGAATGCGATCATCAGCCGTTCTGATACGTCTTTGCCAGACTCCACGGCATGCATGCGGGCGGCACTGGCCATCGCTTCATCCACAATTTCCGTCACAGCCGTGGCAGATGCGGCGGTATTCAAATCCGAATGCGTGCCGATACCGTCTCCCAACGCGGCTTCGGACGCAGCGCGGTCGATCTGCAACCGCCCTTCGGCAAAGCGGTCAGGGTCGATGTAACCCAGAGCGATGTCAGCATCTGTAACCGTGGGTTCCGAACCGCCCTTTCCAAATCCAACCGGTCCGGGGTCGGACCCGGCGCTTTGTGGGCCAACAGCCACGCGGCCCAGGTTGTCGACAGAGGCGATCGACCCTCCTCCCGCCCCGATCTCGATCATCTCGATCACGGGGATGCGTACGGGCATCCCAGACCCTTTGATGAAACGGGCCGCACGTGAGACTTCGAACTTGCGCGACATTTGCGGGCGGAAGCCGTCAATCAAGGACAACTTGGCGGTAGTGCCCCCCATATCAAAAGACAGAACCTCAGACGCCTTTGTGTCCCGGGCAATCCGGGCGGCCAAAATGGCACCTCCCGCGGGGCCCGACTCCACCAGCCGGATCGGCAGGCGCGCCGCGGTTTCTAGTGTGGTCATCCCTCCGCCCGCCGTCATCATCAGGATTGGACATGTCAGCCCCGCAGCACTGAACCGAGTTTGAATATTGGCGAGGTACTCGGCCATCAGCGGTTGGATGTAAGCATTGGCAATCGTGGTGCACAGACGGTCAAACTCACGCGCTTCCGGGCTGACCTCGTGGCTGAGTGAGATGACAAGAGTGGGCATCTGAGCCAACAGAGCCGTGCGCAAAGCACGCTCATGGGTCGGGTTGGCATATGCGTGCAAAAGGCAAATGGCGACGGCGTCAATCTTGTCGGCGCGCAGTCTTTCAACCAGGCTGGCAACCGCGTCTAGGTCGATGAGTTCTAACTCTTCGCCTTTTGCATTCAAACGGCCCCGAATGGTCAGGGCATGCTTACGCGGGACAATCAGATCAGGTTTTTCAATATTAATCGCGTATTGGCTGTAGCGACGCTCGTACGCGATCTCGAGAATGTCGCGAAATCCCTCGGTTGTGATTGTTGCGACTGACGCGCCACGCCGTTCAATCAGCGCATTAGTTGCCAACGTCGTGCCATGAATGAAGGCGCTGATTTGGTCCCAACGGATGCCAGCAGTGTCCAGAACCCGCGTTGCTCCTTCTATTGCGCCAAGGTCAGGCGAGTGTGTTGTTGTGGGTGTCTTGGCGGTGGCGAGGATGGCGTTGGCGGCGCCCATCAGAACGGTGTCTGTGAAGGTGCCACCGATATCAATCGCCAGACGGTATCCATTTGTGGAGGTCATTTAGGGGAGCCAGTCGTGTGGAAAGAGAACGATGTGCTTGTGCCGCAAAGCGGCTGTCGATCTGGCCTAATTCAGGTGACGAGGTCACAACCAGTCGCCCGGCGGAGCATTGGATTGTAAAGGACCCGTGTCATATGAACCTTCGTGCGTTCTATCTCTGCCCGAAGCTACGCACATATTTTGTCTGCCTGTCAACGATCAGGTAATCACCTGCGCCAGCGCGTGAAAGTGTTTGGTGGTATAGCCTGAAAGCGAGTGCAGGACGCAGGCTTAGTTCAGGTCCTGCAATAGTCGTCCGTGTTTCTTGCTTGCTTCGACAAGTGCACCAAACGTCGCTATCCCCTTTGCCTGCAAAAGGGGGAGGAGTTTCACCAGTACCTGACCAGTGGCCTGGGCATCGCCCAAGGCCGTGTGGCGCAGGTTTTCTGGGATTGCGATAAGCAACCGCTCGCACAAGGCATCAAGTGAGTGGACTTCGGTTGTGCCGAAGACCTCTGCCGAAAGCAGAACGGTATCCAGTACTGGATGGTCCCACGTTACGTTCATTTGAGTTTGGCAGCGGCGCAACAGACCGATGTCGAAGGGGGCGTTATGGGCGACGAGAACCGCATCTCGGGCAAAGTGGTGTAACGCGCGGCCGGCCGTTCCGACATCCGGAGCATCTGTGACATGCGCATCCGTAACTTTGTGGATGCGGGTAGATGACGGTGGGATAGGGCGACCGGGATTGACAAACGTATCCAGGATTTCGCCATCAACCAATCGCCCGTTCAGGCTGCGTACAGCGCCGATTTGGACAATTTCGTCCGTTTCAACGCTTAATCCCGTTGTCTCTGTATCAATGACGACAAAACTCAAATCATTGAGCGGGGTGTCCATGATTTGGGGGCGTTCTTTGCTGGCGATCAGGTCAAAGTCAAAGACCAAGGGGCGGGCGCCTATGGAACGAGTCGCCTGAGATTGGGCATCTATCAGCACTACATGCCCATCCTGACCCATCGATTTGAGGCGCGCATCGAAGGCGCACGTACCCATGTGATCCTTGAGTGTGAATGTCTTTTCTCGCTGGTTATCTGACAGGGCCTCCATGGCGTGGTTTAACGGCCCCAAGTCGAAGTAGTCTGAAAGTGGCGCTTTCAATCTGGGCGCTGCGACTTGGGACAACACATCAGCTGCTTGCCCATCGTAAAGAACGATTTCTTTGGCGGAATTGAGCAGGATCGTGGCGACAGGGATTTCTGTCAGCAAGGCTGTGAGCCGCGCACTCTCGACTTTTAACCGTTCAGTTTCGCGTGCGACTTGAGCGGTAGCGCCCATCAAGGATGCTGTTAGGGTTTCGGTAACCGCATTGGCCGCAGGAGCCAGATCGTCGAGGTACTTGGCATTTGTATCGCTGACTGGCGCTTTGACATCAGAATGGGCGCGCAGGCGCAGACTGGACGCCAGCGTATTGATCGGCTTTGCCACATGTTCGTCAAACAGAATCCAGATGGCGGCAACCAAGCCTGTGTTCAGGAAGGCAAAGATCAGAATTGCGGAGACAAAGGCCGCACTTGGAACCGGAGTGGTCGCACGCGACCACGCGATGTACATGGCCCCGCCCGCCAGTGCCACTGCCCCGGCTGCCAAGAAGCAGAAGAAGAGAAAGACACGCAGGCGTAGGGAGAGGCGGGTAAACATCTCAACTCTCGCAAACCAGTTTCAGTATGGGATCATCTGCGGGCATCTTTTCCCACGCCGCATCCGCGACTGTACCGTCGGCGGCAAATGTGGCCCCGTCGATCAACAGTGCAGACTGTGCCGTTGCACAGTTGAACAGCATAGGCGCCTGATTGACGGGCGACCAGCGGCCAAAGAAATAGAGATCCGCTAGGCGTTGATCCGGCAGGTTTTCATTTGTGCGCGCCGTGGCCGTATCCACGGCGGCAAAGCGTTTCGTGTATGGCCACAGTTGGGTCCATGGACGCAACCAGCCCTGTTCTTGGACCGTCGATGCGATCTCGACCCCTTCGGGCAACCGTTCGGCGGTGCGGTCAAACCACGTGTATTCGTTTGAGATTGTCATGCCGATCATCCCCAAACCGGCGGCCACCGGCATGATCCATTTCGGCAGGCGGCGGCCGGTGGTCAGGTTCAGCAGCATCGCAACCCCGGCACATGCGATCCCGGCAAAGACTGTGGCGATCAGTTCTATGAACATCGGCTATCCCAACATTCCTTTGCCCGATCCTGCGGCGGACTGCATGGTCTTGACCACTACAAAGGCGTCGCGCAGGTGGCTGCGTTCAAAGTCAGACAGTTTGGCGGGATCAAGATAGTTGTTCGGCTTGTCCCCATTTTTGATCTGTGCGGCTTGATGTTCAAGCCGGACATCAGCGATCATGTCGTAGGCATCCAGCAAGTCGGCACCGCCCGTTTTGGACAGCAGCTTTGCCTTGATGGCCGCCTCGATACGGGCGCGTGTGTTGACCGGTTTGAGTTGACCTTGCAACGTGTAGATCCGCCCCAGATCAACCAGCGGCACAACGCCGTCGTGCTTGAGGTCCAGTCGGTTGCGATGCTCACCCGACCGGATCATCGCAAGGCCGCGCAGCAACCCGATGGGTGGCTGATGTTTGAGTGAGTTGGAAATCATGTGCGCGGTGAAGATCGAATTCCGGGACGCGCGCGCCAACACCTTGTCCTGTAGATCTGCAAACAGGCTCTCGTCCCCGCCAATGGGGCGCAGATCGAACATGACAGAGGCCAGCATCTGTGCCTCTGGATCAGGCTTGGCAATCCAGCCTTCAAAGTAGCTGCGCCAGATGCTGAGGGGCTGACACCAACGCGGGTTGGTCGCCATCATTTCGCCGGGGCAAAAAAAGTATCCGCAGGTGTCCAGACCATCGCTGACAAATCGCGCCAGTTGCGCGAAATAGGACATGTCACCCTCGCTGGCCTGATCGGACAGGATCAGGCAATTGTCCTGGTCAGAAACGCCCGTTTGCTCTTGCCGCCCTTGCGAGCCACATGCCAGCCACAAGTATGGTACCGGCGGCGGTCCCAACTCAGCCTCTCCCAAGGCCAGAAGACGTCGCGTCGCTGTGTCTGCCACATCCGTGATCAGGCGTGTAACTACTTCGTGCCGGTTGCCCGCATCGACAAGCTGGACCAAAAGCTGCGGTATCTTTGCGGTCGCGCGCGCCATCTCGGCCGCGTCCTTTGACTTGGCCACGCGGCCAACAAGATCGGCGGAGGACATAGCCTGTGCGCGGGTCAGATCGGTTTGGGTCACGATCCCCAGCACGCTGCCGTCATCGACGATCGGGATGTGACCGATCCCCCGTTCGACCATCAGGTGCAGGACATCGGTTACCAGTGCCTTGGGTCCAAGTGCCAACGGCGCTTGGCTCATGATTGACGAAACAGGTGCGCTACGATCTGCACCGCCCGCCACCACGCGGCTGTTCATGTCGCGCAATGTGACGATGCCTTTGAAATGATCCGCCTCGTTGATGCACAGCGAAGAGATATGATGATCATGCATCAACTGTGCGGCTTCGTGGATCGGTGTTTCAGGATCACAGCCAATGGGTTTGCGGCTCATCAACTGATCGACGGCCATTGTGGCAAGGTCAAGCTGGTCTTCGCGTGCGGGACGTCGGCGATCAAAGAATTTTGCGAAACTGGGATGCTTTTTGATCAACTCAAAAAGCGTTTGGGCGGGAATGACGATCAAGACTGTGTCGGCCACTACGGTCGCCGTGCGACCCGCAATTCTGTCGCGCAGCAACGCACGCTCGCCAAATGAATTTCGAGGACCCAGTAGGGACAACGGGACGTCGGTTTCGTCCGCGATCTCAACTTCGCCCTGCTGGATGACATAAAGGCTGGTGGCGGTATCACCGATTGCAAATATCTGCTCGCCAGCGGTATTTTCCTGCATTGTGCAGATCCCGGCCAATGCCTCAAGATCCGTTTCCGTCAGGGTGTCATAGGGGTGAACGGACGTCAGGAACTGGGTCAAATGCGTCGGAAGGGGCATGTCACACAACCTTGTCAGAGCAAGGACCATGCCCGCACTGATCGCGGGCATGGTCATGTTGTTTTGGCACGGCGCGGCCACCGGATCGGCAGCCGCGCCTTGGGTCTTGTTCAGTGACCTTCGACGGCAGTGCCTGCACCTCGCGGGATACGCACGCTTTGCACCAGATCCTTGATCTCTTGCGGAGCTTCCTTGGTCATGCCGGACACAAAGTACGCGACCGCAAAGTTGACCGCCGCACCGATCGCACCGAAAGAGGTGGATTTGATCGGGCCCAGCAATGGGTCGGCATCCGTAAACATGTTGGTGTCAGGGATAAAGAACCAGCCCTTGTGCAGAAAGATGTACAGCAGCGTCACGACCAGGCCAGACAACATCCCCGCAACCGCGCCGGTGTTGTTGATACGGGTCGAGAAGATACCCATCATCAGCGCCGGGAAGATCGAAGCTGCCGCAAGGCCAAAGGCCAGAGCCACCGTTTGCGCCGCAAATCCCGGGGGATTGAGGCCCAGCAGGACCGCCACCACAATGGCTGCCGCCATCGAGATACGCGCCGCCATCAGCTCGGATTTCTCGGACATGTTCGGGGTCAGCTGACCCTTGAGCAAGTCGTGAGATACTGCTGAAGAGATCGCCAGCAACAGACCGGCCGCCGTGGACAGGGCTGCGGCAAGACCGCCCGCCGCCACAAGACCGATGACCCAACCGGGCAGGCTTGCGATTTCGGGGTTGGCCAGCACCAGGATGTCGCGGTTGAAGTTGGTCAGTTCATTGCCTTCCCAACCATTCGCGGCAGCCCGATCCTGCAATTCAGCGTTGGCATCGTTGTAGTACTGGATTTTGCCGTCGCCGTTCTTGTCTTCCCAGCCAAGCAGGCCGGTTTTCTGCCACGTTGCCATCCAGGCGTATTCCGGATCGTTGTCGATCTGCTCAACACTGACGGCTGCACCGTCCGTGCCATTGGGCCACATCAGTTCAGAGATGTTCAGTCGTGCCATCGCACCAACCGCAGGGGCAGTGAGGTAGAGCAGGGCGATGAAAACCAGCGTCCAACCGGCAGACCACCGTGCGTCAGACACTTTGGGTACCGTAAAGAAGCGCATGATGACATGGGGCAGACCCGCGGTACCGATCATCAGGGACAGAGTGAAGAGCACCATGTTGATGGTCGAACCGTGCGCTGCCGTATATTCAGCAAAGCCAAGGTCGCGCACGATCTGGTCGAGTTTCGCCAAAAGCGGCTCGCCGGATGCTGTGTGTTCACCGAACAGACCCAAGGCTGGGATCGGATTGCCTGTCAGTTGCAACGAAATGAAGACCGCCGGAATCGTGTAGGCGGTGATCAGAACGCAGTACTGCGCCACTTGGGTGTATGTCACACCTTTCATGCCGCCGAAAACGGCGTAGGCAAACACAACGCACGACCCGATGAGCAGCCCCCATGTGGTGTCGATCTCGAGGAAGCGACCAAAGGCAATACCGACGCCCTGCATCTGACCGATCACGTAGGTGATGGAGGCCGTCAGCAGACAGATCACGGCAACCAGACGGGCCGTCGGGCTATAGAACCGGTCGCCGATGAACTCGGATACTGTGAACTTGCCAAATTTGCGCAAGTATGGCGCGAGCAACAGGGCAAGCAGCACGTAACCACCTGTCCAGCCCATCAGGAAGGACGAGTTGTCATAGCCCGTAAAGGCAATCAGACCGGCCATCGAGATAAAGGACGCCGCGGACATCCAGTCAGCAGCAGTCGCCATGCCGTTGGTGACAGGGTGTACGCCGCGTCCGGCAGCATAGAATTCTGATGTGGACCCGGCCCGGGCCCAGACGGCGATGCCGATATAAAGCGCAAAGGACGCGCCAACAAACAGCAGGTTAAGTGTAAACTGGTCCATGGGTTCTATTCCTCATCCACGCCGTGTTCTTGGTCGAGGTTGTTCATGCGCCAGGCGTAAAAGAAGATCAGAATCAAAAAGACGATGATCGATCCTTGCTGTGCAAACCAAAAGCCAAGGTCGGTGCCACCGACTGGAATGCCCGCCAAAAGCGGGCGAAAAATGATGCCAAATCCGAACGATACGATGGCCCAGACGATCAGGCTGATCTTGATCAGCCGCACGTTGGCGTCCCAGTAGGCGTTGTTGTCTTCACTGTTTTCAGACACGGAATTTTCCTCCTCTTTTCGTGTTGTGCCGCGGGCATCGAAGGCCCCGGCGATAGTGATCGTTACGATTTCAGAACATTTGCAATGGTGTTGAGCGATGCCGCGATCTCGTTGATCGGGCCCATCGCAGGAACCCGAACTAGTGCGCCTGTTTCGTGGTAATATGCGATCAGCGGAGCGGTCTGCATATGATATGCGTCAAGTCTCTGGGCGACGGTTTCTGCATTGTCATCTGCGCGACGCTTCATCTCTTTTGCGCCGCATTTATCGCAGACTCCCGGCTTGGCCGTTGGTTTGAAGCTGTCGTGATACCCCTCGCCGCAGGACCCGCAGGTAAAGCGGCCCGAGATGCGTTCGACCATTGCGGTGTCGTCCACTTCAAGGCTGACAGCAGCATTGATACGCTGCCCGGTATCCTCAAGCAGCGCGTCCAGCGCCTCGGCCTGCACTTTGGTGCGCGGGAACCCATCAAGGATCACTCCTGCGCTAGTGTCAGGCTCTGACAAACGATCTCGCAGGATTGCGATGACGATATCGTCACTCACCAGATCGCCCGCTTCCATGACCGCCTTGGCTTTCTGGCCTGCAGGCGTACCCGCGGCGACCGCTGCGCGCAGCAAGTCGCCAGTCGAAAGTTGGACCATTCCATGTGTGTCTTGCAGCATTCGCGCCTGTGTGCCTTTTCCTGCGCCGGGAGGTCCCAACAGGATCAAAACGGGTGCGATTTGTGGGGCTTGTGCGCCGTCCATTATACAGTTGTCCGGTTCATGCGGTTTTCAATCAAGTCATCCACGACGGATGGATCAGCGAGGGTCGAGATATCGCCAAGACTCTCAAAATCGTCCTCGGCAATCTTGCGCAGGATACGGCGCATGATCTTGCCTGAGCGGGTCTTGGGCAGGCCGGGTGCCCACTGAATCAGGTCAGGTTTGGCGATGGGCCCAATCTCGGTGCGCACCCAGACTTCCAGCTCTTTGCGTAGGTCGTCCGTCGGTTCTTCCCCGTTCATCAAGGTGACATAGGCATAGACGCCTTGACCTTTGACATCGTGCGGATAGCCGACGACTGCACTTTCGACGACTCTGGCATGAGCGACGAGCGCGCTTTCTACTTCAGCGGTGCCCATGCGGTGGCCCGAGACGTTGATGACGTCGTCCACGCGGCCCGTGATCCAGTAATCGCCATCTGCATCACGCCGGCATCCATCACCAGAAAAGTAGTAGCCTTTGTAGTCGCTGAAGTAGGTCTTTTCGAACCGGTCGTGGTCGCCCCAGATGGTGCGCATCTGACCGGGCCAGCTGTCTGTGATACACAGCACGCCTTCGACATCGTTGCCTTCGATGACTGTACCGCTCGTGGGGTCCAGAACGACGGGTTTCACACCAAAAAAAGGCTGCTGTGCCGCACCGGGTTTCAGGGACGTGGCGCCGGGCAAAGGCGTCAGCATGTGACCCCCGGTTTCGGTCTGCCAGAAGGTGTCCACGATGGGGCAACGGCCCTGCCCGACGACGTCGTTGTACCAGTTCCACGCTTCGGGATTTATCGGTTCGCCTACCGATCCAAGAATGCGCAGATCCGACAGGTCGTGCTGTTTGACCCACTCATCACCGGCTCCCATCAGTGTACGAATGGCTGTTGGAGCGGTGTAGAACTGGTTGACTTTGTGCTTCGCGCAAACTTCCCAAAATCGCCCGGCGTCAGGGAATGTTGGGACGCCCTCGAACATGATTGTGGTCGCACCGTTGGCTAGTGGGCCGTAGACGATGTAGCTGTGACCCGTGACCCAGCCGACATCCGCTGTGCACCAGAACACGTCACTGTCGTGGTAGTCAAAGACGATTTCGTGAGTCATCGCGGCATAAGTCAGATAGCCACCGCTGGTATGGACAACACCCTTGGGCTGACCAGTCGACCCCGAAGTGTAGAGTATGAACAGTGGGTCTTCGGCGCCCATCTCTTCGGGTGGGCAGTCTGCAGAGGCGGCGTCCATCAGCGCGCCTGCATCATAGTCCCGGTCTGTCCAGGTCGTTTGAGCGCCGGTGCGCTTGACAACCAAACATTTGACGCTGTCCTTGCAGTGCAGCAGCGCAGTGTCCGTATTGGATTTCAGTTTCGTTTTTCGTCCGCCCCGGGGCGCGTAATCAGCGGTAATGACGACTTTGGCGTCACTTCCGTTGATCCGCGCGCCCAGTGCGTCCGGGGAGAATCCTGCAAAAACAATTGAGTGAATGGCCCCGATCCGCGCGCAGGCCAGCATGGCATATGCGGCCTCCGGGATCATGGGCAGGTAGATAACAACACGGTTGCCTTTGGACACGCCGAGATCCTTCAGGACGTTGGCCATTTTGCAGACCGATCGGTGCAGATCAGCATAGGTGATGTGCTGTGCGTCTTCTTTGGTGGGATCATCGGGTTCCCAAATTATCGCGGTTTGCGCGCCGCGCGTCTTGAGGTGGCGATCGATGCAATTGGCGGCAACGTTCAGCGTGCCATCTTCGAACCAGCGGATATTGATGTTGCCGGGCTCAAAGGATGTGTTCTTCACCTTGGTAAAGGGTTTGATCCAGTCGATCCGCCTACCTTCTTTGTCCCAGAATGAATCCGGGTCCGAAATGGATTGCGAATACATCTTTGCATAGCTTTTTGCGGTGACATGCGCGGCCGAAATGGCGTTGGCGGATGGTGGGTGGCTCTGGGTTTCGAATGTGGCGATTTTGGTCATGCTGGCCTCTCATCCGCGTGCAGCTTCATGCGACGGTTCTTGGAAAACTGTCGGTGCAAGCAGTATAAGTAGGCTCGTGTCGCGATGGTCTATCTGGGAGACAAAGCTGTCACCTTTAGAAAATTTATTGCAATTTTAGGGGTGTGGAGTTGTAAATTTTGTTACAATTGCAATATTTTTGGTGCTAAAACAGGCGCTTATTCGGCGTCCAGTTAGTGGTTTCAAGTAAGTTTGGTATGCAATTGCATACATTCAAATGCTCAAAGTGAGTGAATACAGCGTGCGACATGTTGTCATGTAAAAGTATGAGACCGTTCGATGCCAGCCAAATCAGGGTGTTTAGAAGGGATCAGGCGCTCGCAGTTTGGCTGATTCTGTACGTATATTGCGTTGATCTTCTTGCAGGGAAAGAAACGGTGTTCGCCGGTCGGACGGAAAGACAGCCAAAGCCTCTTGGAAATGGGATCGCCCGAGTCTGGGACAACACCTAACATAATTCCAGCCCCGCCAGGCAGTTTTTAAAGATTAACGTACCACGAATTCTGCATGGAGTGCTCCGGCCGCTTTAATGCTCTTCAGGATGTCGATCATGTCTCGGGGCGCCACTCCCAATGCGTTGAGTCCCGCGATGACTTCAGACAATGATGCCCCATCAGGAATTTCTGCCAGTCCGATGCCCTCATCATCCTGAATGTCTGCGGTTGTGCGCGGCACCACGACAGTTGCACCTTCTGCAAATGGGTTGGGTTGAACGGCGAGAGGTTGTTCTTGAATACGCAAGGTGAGGTTCCCCTGCGATACCGCCACCCTCGAAATACGAACATCGTCTCCCATAACGATTGTTCCAGATCTTTGGTCGACTACGACCCTTGCCTTGCGTTCAGGTTCAACGGTGATGTTTTCGACCCGACCTATCGCGTGTGCGACGGATCGCATGCGCGCACTGGCAACGTTAAGGCTAACCGTGCCGGAATCGAGCATTGTCGCCACGTTCCGCCCAAAGTCACTGTTAATCGCCTCTTCTATCCGCGTGGCGGTCGTAAAGTCAGCGTCGCGCAGTGCCAAACGCACATCCGTCAAGCTGCTCAACTCGAATTCAATCTCGCGTTCCACCCGGGCGCCCGAAGGAATTACGCCTGCTGTTGGGACACCTTGCGTCACGCGGGCACCATCACCTTCAGCAACCGCTCCGCCCGCGATGATAGTGCCTTGGGCCACGGCGTAAATCTGTCCATCTGCCGCGTTCATCGGGGTCATTATCAGCGTCCCACCCAAAAGGCTTTGCGCATCCCCAATCGCAGAAACAGTCACATCAATCTGAGAGCCACTGCGTGAAAACTGTGGAAGTGTCGCGGTCACAAAAACAGCAGCAACGTTTTTGGGTCGAAACTGTTCGCCGGTCACATTGACGCCGAGCCGTTCGAGAATGTTGGTCATAATGTCTTCGGTGAAGGGAGCATTCCGCAAGCCATCGCCCGTTCCATCCAAGCCAACTACCAAACCGTAGCCGACGAGGTCGTTCCCCCGCACGCCATCAAACTCGACAAGGTCCTTGATCCGCACCGGACCAGCGATGGCGGTTTGAACAAAAAGTGCGGACACTATGACTGCGAGAACCCACTTCATCGGATGAAATTCACAAATGACATATCGGACATACGCGCAGTCACAGTGTATAGGCTTTGAAGTTGAAATTGTACGGCCTCCAATTCGGTCGCTGCCTCATATGGATCCACTTGGAGCAGAGCACCCTTCGCCATCAGTAGGGCGTTCTCTTCTGTCGCATTTCTGGTCGACACGGCATCAATCCTTGCCTGCGCAGATCCCACGGATGCCCGAACTGCAATCAAGTCGGTCTGAACTTGGAACAGACCCTGTCCGGAATCCCGCAGGAGGCCTTGCCGTTCGCTGGTACTAAAGCCGAAACTTGCATCTTCGCTGATCACAGCAATCGACACCTGCTTCAGGATATCACGAAGAGCGGCATCGTTGGCTGTAACTCTGACCTCTACCGTTTCATCATTTCCAACGCGAAATGGCACAAGCGCCTCGTCGGTTCCGGTATAGGCGACTGTTGCGAAGCCTAGCGGGTCGCTGAACCACTGATCCACCTGAGTCTTCAGTTCTTCTGGCGTCATGGCCGTCGTAGTTGCTGCGCGCAGTGCATCAAGGATGACATCGACATCTTCCAAGGCGCTGCGGTCGGTTGCCCGCCCTGCAAAAACACTACGCCCACCCGATGTGGTGTTAAGCGCGCTTACAATTGTCGCCATCTCTGTTTCAGCGTCGTTTGAAAACTGATCCAGAACTGCGCCGAATGCGTTATTGGGCATTGCAAAAAATATTGAGCTTAACCGTTCGACACTTGAGTTTACCAATTCGAGCGCCGTTTGGGATGCGTCCGCAAACTGCGCTGCCTCCACGGTGGCAACGCGGTAGCCTGACAGCGTTTGCAGGTCGTTTTCAATTTCTGACAGGTAGCCGGTGTTTCCACGCAGAACGGATTTAACGTCGCTCACTTGCCCGCTTGCGACTTCTTCTGTGACGCGCGAGAAATCGGCTTTCAGTTCCGCTCCTCGGCGCTGCAACATGAACGTCTGAGCGAGGTCACCAAGAGAAAAGTTGTTCATACTCAGATCCTTAGCAGTGTATCGAACATGGCGTCGACCGTTTCAATCACGCGCGCATTCGCGGCGTATGCCTGTTCAATCACCATCAGATTCTGGAGTTCGACATCCGTATCGACACCGTTTGCGAGCTCAAGTTCGCTCAGTTCGTAATATTGGGCGGACGCAAAACTCAGCTGTTGATCCTCGCGCAAGCGATATGAGCCAATTTGAGAGGACAGGCCGGTCGTGACACCGACCGAAGACAACGGCGCAGCGCCGTATGAACCGGAAAGGGGCACGCGTGTTTGCGTAAGGGCGTCCGAGAAAGCATTTAGCAGCGTCGCATCACCCGAGTTCCCCGGGGTAGCGGCGCCAAAACCATCCCTCAGCCGCCATGTTTCTCCGCCGGCAGTGGGGTCCACGATCGCGTTCAGGGAGATTCGATTTGCCAAACCCAATTCCAGAGTCGGATCCAATGCAGCACCCGCATCTGTAAACAAGCTAGCCTGCCCTGGCGCCAGAGTTGGATCAACCGAGTTTGATTCGAACCGTTCAATCATATCGCGCGCGAGCGCATCGACCTGGACCTGCGCGTCTGGGGCCAGTTCATCACGGATTTCGAACTGCGCGCCGAGGGTGCCACCATGTAACCGTCCGTTGGCAGATGATGTGTTAACTGAAAAACCGTTAATTGTTAGTCCAGACAGGCTGCCATCGCTGACCGACATAAACGGAGTCACAACATTTGAAGGCTCAAACCCAACGTCTGCTGCGCGCCCATCCAACAGAATTCCACCACCGGTCGAATACAGAGCTACGGCTCCATCGTCCCTGTCCAGTACTCTGACTGGAACAATTTCGCTTATTTCGTCGATCAAAACCCGGCGCTGGTCCAAAAGCCCAGACGTGTCGTTTTGCTGGGCACTTGTCGCCGTGATACTAACGTTGAGTTGCTGAACGCCCTGCAGGGCCTGGTTCAACCGGTCGACCTGTGCGGCGATACTGCGGTCTGCGTCGGTCCGTGCGGATTGTATTCCATCGGCAATCGAATTGATCGAATTGGCCAGATCACGTGCGCTCAACGCAGTGGCATCCAACCGTTCGACGGCGTCAGGCCTGCTGCTTGCCAGAATGAGCGAACTCTCAAAGCCAGCAAGCCGTCCGGACAGCGAGTCCTGTAGGTCCGGGGTGCCGATTAGGTCTTCAATGCGATTCAGGTAGTCCGATGTTGTTGCCCGATAACCAAACTCTGCACCTGCCAAGCGGCGATCCGCAATAACTTGTGCGTCGATCTGGCGGACCACTCCATTGATCTGTACGCCGCCGGTGTTCCCGATCGTGGAGGAGGATACGGAGAGTGTGCGCCGTGCGTAGCCAGGGGTGAGCGCATTTGCGATATTGTTGGATACCAACCCCGAGGCGCGACTGGCCGCCTGTAGGCCAGACATTGCAGAATTGAGAGCGCTTGAAATAGTCATTGAGCAACCCTTTGCGTCGGGGGTGGATGTTCAACCACGGCCGATTACCGTTTGATGTTCGTCGTTTCCTGCAACATCTCGTCAACAGTCTGGATGACCTTGGCGTTTGAGGAGTAAGCCCGTTGGGTCTGGATCATGGCGGTCAATTCGCTCGCAACATCGACAGCAGACTCTTCGCGCGCAAAGGAAACGATATCGCCAGTTGGTCCATCACCCGCATTCCACAAAAAGAAGCTGCCGCTTTCCGGAGAGGGCAGATATGTCTGTTGGTCCAGTGCAACCATTCCATTAGGATTTGGCAGGTCGACAAGCGGGATTTGGTAGATCGTGCGGTTGATGCCTGTATCAAAGAAAGCGGTGACAAAGCCATTCGCGTCCACTTCAACACTCGTCATGTTTCCCACAGGCGAGCCATCTTTGGAAATGGAGACGGGCGCAAAGCTATCGGACAACTGCGTGATGCCATCGTTGTCGCCCAGCATGCCGATATTTATTTCCAGCGGCCCGCCTTCGGCAGCGACGATCAGATTGCCAGTCGTTGGATCATAAGTTCCGCCGCTGACAGTCGTTACACTCGCGAGGGTTCCACCTGAGGCCCGGCTATTGTCAAAGGTCAGCACGTACTCACCTACAACCGCGTTGTTGAGAGCTGAGTCGCTTATCTGAACCGTCCATTCATTTGATGAGCCGGTGGCCGGGACGGTTGGTGTAAAGCTGATGTTGATGTTTTCAGATGTCCCTAAATTGTCGAAATACTCGACAGATAAATATTGCACTTCCCCGAGCGATCCGGCGTCGGTGTCGGTTGCGGGCAAGTTCACACCAAGGGACAACTGAGTCGTTGGTTCACCAGAAAATTGGTTGACGTTGATTTGCACCGGTTCCAATCCATCCGAAGTATCACGGGGAAAAGTTGGAACTGTTCCGTCTGGCTGTGCTGGCCATCCGAGTAGAACAAGCCCGGAATCAGAAACCAGATATCCGTCTGCGTCTGTGCGAAAAGACCCGGTTGTTGTTAGGTTCATTGTGGGCATGCCATTTGACACTTCGATCTCGCTGGCTTGTGCGACGGGCAACATGCCGCGTCCGCGTACTGCCAAATCGGTCGCATTCGATGTAGAGACCAGCGACCCGCTTTCATCAATGAGACGCTGTGTGGTTGCCCGTACACCACCAGCTGAATACGACCCACCGCTTGAGGAAATCACAAGCGAACTGAAGTCGGTTTGCACGCGTTTGTATCCATAGGTGGACGAGTTCGCGATATTGTCCGATATGGACGCAAGGCGCGTCGCGTTCGACTGAAGGCCCGCGACTCCTGCATTGAGCGAAGAAGAAATGGTCATGGACACGCCTTTCTGCTGTATCAACCAAAGTTGGCCTACAGATACGGGCGCTCGCTTAACGTCAGGCTAACAGATACAATTCGATCTATTCGGCCCAAGTCTGTCACTCTCGCAATAGGATGATTTCAAGTCGATTGTTGCGTATCGCCATCGGGTTGCGCGCCGCGGCAGGTTCGCGGTCGGCGTGGCCGGTCACGCGCTTAATGCGATTGGGCGAAATGCCCGATTCTTCCAACAACAACCGCATGATTGTCGCTTGATCCGCCGAGCGATCCCACGTTTGATTGTTGGCCAAAACGACAGGCTGCGCGGCGACATGTCCGCTAACAGCAATCCCATTGGAAACCGTGCGCGCAGTGTCAGCAATCAAATCTGCAAGCCCACGCAACATGCCCGTGGGTGTGTTTGTTCCAGGTAAAAACAAACGGGAGTCCTGGGTGGCAAAGATTTCGATTATCAACCCCTCATCCGTGAGTTGCGTCGTAATATGGCGTAGCTCGTTCTCCATCACCTGAGACTCGCCACCATGACCTGTCAGCAGCGCTTCGAGCGAAGTAAAAACTTCGTCCTGCGCTTCACCTGCGCCGTCTTCGGACATGCCAGACGCACCGCGCGACTTGTTGGATTCGGTGGGTCGGTCGGCCGACGCACCGATCCCATTCTGCGGTAGTGTATCCTCGGAAAAGACTGAGTCGCCGCCAAAGTTACCTTCTCCTCCACCCGACGTACGACTGATCGGAATTGTCGGTGAAAAGTAGTCTGAAAGTCCTTTGCGTTGCTGTTCAGTCGTCGCGTTCAACAACCACATCAACATAAAGAACGCCATCATTGCTGTCACAAAGTCTGCATAGGCCACTTTCCAAGCACCACCGTGATGGCCGCCGCCACCGATGACTTTCTTGCGCTTGATGATGATTGGCCGCGCATTGGCTTGCACGCTCATATCCCACACCTCAATTTCACCCGAGGTTGGAATTACCGGAACAGAGTTTCACCGAGCTTAACAAATACAATTGCGCGGATTTCGCGGATCAGGATGCGGGTCGGTCTAGCCTTTGTCTGGGACCATCTTACCTGTCAGATGATCCGTGCCGCGCTCCCTCGCCAGTGTGACCTGCTTCTGACGCTCGCGAAATCGGGCCTTGTCGGCATCCGAGGTCTCCGCTGCACAGTGATGACAACTGACCCCCTGCTCGTATTCGGGGCGTTTGCGGTCTGCGGGCAATATCGGACGGCGGCAGGCGTGACATAGCAAGTGCGGTCCAACTTCCAGCCCGTGGCCAACGCTCACCCGCCCGTCAAAAACAAAACACTCGCCCTGCCACGCGCTTTCATCCTGCGGCACCTCTTCGAGGTATTTGAGAATGCCGCCTTTGAGGTGGTAGACGTCTTCCACCCCTTGGCCGAGCAGATAGTTGGTTGATTTTTCGCACCGAATTCCACCTGTGCAGAACATCGCCACTTTCTTGTTGTGAAACCGGTGTTTGTTCGCCTCCCACCAGGCGGGAAACTCGCCAAAGCTTTCGGTTGATGGGTCAATGGCGCCATCAAAGGTCCCAATGGCAACTTCGTAGTCGTTGCGTGTGTCAATAACCGCGACGTCTTCGCGCCCGATCAGATCGTTCCAGTCCGTCGCCTCAACATAGTGGCCAGTGCGTGCTGCCGGATCTACATCCGGTTGGCCCATAGTCACGATCTCGCGTTTCAGGCGCACCTTCATCTTGCCGAACGGGGGCGTTGGACTGTGACTTTCCTTGTGCTCGAAATCCGCGCAACCGGGCAAAGCGCGGATATGCGCCAGCACCGCATCAATACCATGGCGGGGCCCTGCGATCGTACCGTTTATTCCCTCGGGCGCGAGAAGCAGCGAGCCAGTTACATCTTTCGCTTGGCACAACTCCAGCAGGGCCGGTTTCAGCGCAGACGGATCTGCGAACCGAGTAAAGTGATAAAGCGCGGCGATGGTGAACATGGGGCTTCAGATAGGGCATGCGTCGACACTTGTGCAAGGGGTGGGGCGGATGCGATGAAGACTGCGTCGTATCCCGGAGACTTATGCCTATGACCTATGCCTTGCTCGTGATTGATGTCCAAAACGATTTTTGCCCTGGTGGTGCACTAGCAGTGCCAGAGGGGGACATGATCGTGCCTGGAATCAACGCGCTGATGGCCGATGCCGATGCTGTGATCCTGACTCAGGACTGGCATCCGAAGGGCCATTCGTCTTTTGCATCTTCTCATAAGGGTGCGGCACCTTACGAAGTGCTGGATATGCCCTATGGGCCGCAGGTTCTGTGGCCTGATCATTGCATTCAGGGGTCTGTGGGGGCTGCGTTTCATGCCGACCTGAACGTGGACCGAGCCGATATGATCGTGCGCAAGGGGTACCGAGCGGCAATCGACAGCTACTCAGGGTTCTTCGAGAATGACCATAAGACGCCTACAGGGCTGGAAGGGTATCTGCGGAATAGAGGGATCAGCCAATTGACACTTGTCGGTTTGGCCACAGACTTCTGCGTCAACTTTTCGGCCGTGGATGCGGCCAAGCTGGGCTTTGAAGTTACTGTGCAGACTGATCTGTGCCGCGCCATCGATCTGGATGGGTCGTTGGCTGCAGCACAAGTAGGGATGAAAGCAGCAGGAGTAACGCTGTCGTGACGATTAAGCTGGTTTCAGCTTGTTGGACTCTTTGACCAACTCTGTGACTTTCTTCGCTTCGGCCTTGAGCATTTTGACCGACTTCTTGATCAACGTCTTGGCCTTTTTCACGCCGCTGGTGATGCCACCGACCTGAGAGATGAACTTGAACACCAGCTGAAGCATCATCTTCATCGTGTCGATCACTTTGAGGACCATTTCGATTGGGTTTATCATGACCAAAACCTCATGCACCTTGGTGACAATAAGGCGGAACACCTTGGCCAATCGCGCGACCATCGCCTTCACCGCGTTAAAGGCCTTTTCCGGTGTTTTCATGGATTTTTTCAGGAAAGCGAGCATCTTTACCGCCATCTTGATCGCGACAATCGTGTTTTTTTCGACAAAGGCCACAATCTGAAGGAGCCGTTGCCCGGCCTTGATCACGCTATCCACGGCAGCCTTGCCCACGGTTTTGGCGATTTCTTTGGCGGCTTTCTTGAGATTGCCCAAAAATCCTTTGAGAGACATCATCACAGGCTTGATCTTGATCAGAACGCTTTTGAAAAACTCAAGCAGGCGGGCGTGGATACGAATGACTTTGTTTTGGATAGGAACGAGCGGGTTATCGGCCTGTGCCATAGTGTTTGCCTTTCAATAAGCGCTTAAAATGGTCTTTGACGTCAGTATATCGGGATAAATTGCAGCGAAACGGGCCGCATTGCAAGTTTGCGGGTGTTTCTAGCAGCCCTTGCCCCTCCCGGTCCGAGTTGGCACAACGGCACCGCGCTTAGCCGAAAAAGAGCCTGATATGGTCGACATTGCCACCCGCGTCTGGAACCACAAGTGGAAGATCGATCCGATCGTGCGGTCCTTGATCGACACCGATTTCTACAAGCTTCTTATGTGCCAGTCGGTGTTTCGCAATAAACCCGACACTCAAGTTACGTTCAGCCTTATCAACCGATCCACCCACGTGCCGTTGGCCGATCTGATCGACGAAGGTGAGTTGCGAGAGCAGTTGGATCACATTCGATCGCTCTCCCTGAGCCGTGGGGAAAGCACGTGGATGCGGGGGAATACGTTTTATGGCAAACGACAAATGTTTACCCCTGAATTCATGGACTGGTTTGAGGCCTTGCGCCTTCCGCCTTACCATTTGGAACGACGCGGCGATCAGTTTGAACTGACCTTTGAAGGGTCTTGGCCCGAAGTCATGTTGTGGGAAATTCCGGCCCTCGCGGTACTGATGGAGTTGCGTGGACGCACTGTTCTGAACACCATGGGGCGGTTCGAGTTGCAGGTGCTTTATGCCCGCGCCATGACGAAACTGTGGGAAAAGATCGAGCGATTGCGAACGCTTGATGGTTTGCGTTTGGCCGATTTTGGCACGCGGAGGCGGCACAGTTTCCTGTGGCAGGACTGGTGCGTGCAGGCGATGGGCGAAGGGTTGGGCAGTGCCTTTGCCGGTACGTCGAACTGCCTGATCGCCAAAAGCCGCGATCTCGAGGCGATAGGCACAAATGCGCACGAATTGCCCATGGTCTATTCGGCACTGGCTGAGGATGACGCCGGTCTTGCCCGTGCCCCTTACGACGTTTTGAGTGACTGGCAGGAGGAACATGACGGCAACTTGCGCGTGATCCTGCCTGACACCTACGGCACCAAGGGATTTCTGGATGCGGCCCCGGACTGGCTGGCAGGCTGGACGGGTATTCGCATCGATAGTGGCGACCCGGCGACGGGGGCCGAGACAGCGATCAACTGGTGGAAAGCCCGTGGTGAGGACCCACGCGACAAGCTGGTGATCTTTTCGGACGGACTGGACGCGGACAAAATCATCGAACTGCACAATCAGTTTTCAGACCGCGTACGCGTTTCGTTCGGCTGGGGCACTATGCTGACCAACGATTTCAAAGGTTTGACCAACGATGATCGGCTTGCGCCGTTTTCGCTGGTCTGCAAGGCGGTTTCGGCAAATGGCCGCGCTACCGTGAAACTGTCGGACAATCCCAACAAGGCGATGGGCCCGACCAAAGAGGTCGCACGTTACAAGCGGGTGTTCGGTGTCGGAGAGCAATCTGCAATGGTTGTCGAAGTCTGATCGGGCCTGTTCAAGAGCATCCCCATCGGAGTGGAGTTGTTGCAGAAATGCGCCCGCTTTCGCACGGTTCGGCCTGTTGTCGTTTGAACACACATTTTTGAAACAAGGCAAATGTGTCCAGATATGGGCAGTCTGCCCCAAAGTGGCCACATTTGCTTCCTACCCCCTCAGAAAACAAAACTAAAAAATCTGAGGCAGGCAAAATGAAACGTATTCCTATTCTATTTTCGTCATTGTCCATGATGGCGATTTTGGGGGCGTGTGCCCCGGCCAACGAAATCACCACCCGCGCTGAACTGGACCCGCTGGGCTTTCGTGAGGACCCCAACGCGACCGCGATCGAAATTCAGGCAGACGCGTTACAGCAGATGACGAACCAATTGGCGCAGGACTCGGCACTGCCGCGTGCTTACAACAGCGCGCTTGTGTCTTGCGGGGTTGCGATCTTTGCTCCAGCAAAGGCCACGGGATGTAAACTTGGTGGTGAGCGCCGTGCGATGTTTGGGCGTGACCGCGGGGTTGAACTGGTTCCAGCGGTTGCGCTTGTCGACAATATTCAGGACATCAGCGGTCAATTAGATGCTGTGGAAACAGGCTTGCCTGAATTGATTGCTCAGCAGGACGCAGAACTCACCGACTTGAACGCGCGACGCGATGCAGGCGTGGTTTCAGAGTCGACGTTCAACGCAGAGGTCGCAGCGATCAATCAGATCCGCACACGCCTTGACGCAGCGCTTGCTCTGACTGCAACACAAGCAGAACAGGCCAACTTCAACATCCAGACCGCCAGCCAACGTGGACAGGCGGGGCTTGATTGGCATCTGAGTGCGACAGCAGAATTGGCTCGCGAAGCAGAAATTGCGCGCGCCCAGCTCGGATTGCTGGAACACGCGGCGCCAACAGTCGTCGAGGACTACGTAGCCTCAAGCGGGCCCACCTACGCGTCTGCCGATGACCTCAGTTTCCTGCCGCGTCCGGGTGAGCTGCGCTGATACGGCTACGCTGGCGTTCGCGCCAGATGATCAACAGCCCCCCGGCGGCGATCAGCAATGCGCCGGGGAACAGTGCATCCCACGGTGTTTCGTCAAAGAACAGCCAGCCCAGCACGAATGCCAGCGGAATGCCGAAATAGCTGAACGGGGCGAGGTTGCTGGGTTCCGTCATGCGGTAGCTGATGACCAGTAACAAGACGGCTGTGCCACCAAAGGCCCCCATAGCTGCGACCCACCCCAGATCCTCCCAGCTGGCAATCGGGCTAAATCCGCCAAAGGCGAACGCCAGTATGATGGCCCCGAAGAGTGCAGCAACCGACGAATAGAGGTTGACCAAGGGGCTGGGCACGTCGTCGTCCATCTGCCGCGCCTGAACTGTGACAAGCGCATAAAGTGCGGCAGCCGCCAGCGGAAAAAGGGCGACAGGCGTGAAGGCGTCCGATCCCGGCTTCATCACGAGAACCACGCCGACAAATCCGATCAAAACCGCGCTCCACCGGACCCAACCAACCTTTTCCCCCAGCAAGGGTACGGCCAGCGCGGTCATGAACAGCGCGTTGGCGTATGTAATGGTGGAGGCTGTGGCAAAGGCCATCAGCCCAAGCGACATGTAGAAGAACAGTTGTGCAAATGTGACCACGGCTCCGCGCATCAGCGCGAGTTTCCATTGGCGGATGCGAAGTCGCCGCCCTGTTTCATGCCATTTCCGGGACAAAACCAATGCAACCACCGCCGGGACGATGCCAAACAGATTGCGCCATGCCGACAGTTCTGCCGCCGAGTAGTTGGTCGACAAATGCTTGATCACCAAACCCATTGCGTCAAACAGGGTCAACGCAAGAAGGCTGAGAACTATGGCCAGGCCGGTGCGGTCGTTGGGGCGCAAGGTGGACTCGATTTGATGAAATGTGTTCGGGGCGACGTTACGCTGTTTGCCGGCAGTGTCACGTGGCGAGTGCGAAATCACCGTTTCAGGCAGGTGATTTTGGATGCAAAATTGCGGTCAAACGGGTTGAGATCGCGTATTTTGCGCAACTAACTGTCAGGGTCCACACGACCGCGCATCGCTTTGACTTCTCCGCGCACTTTCTTGGCCTTCAGCCTGCGATTTTTCGAGCCCAAAGTCGGGCGCGTGGCGATACGCTTTTTCGGCGTGACAAGCGCCTTTTCGATCAGCTCGGCCAGCCGCTTGCGCGCGATATCGCGGTTGCGGGCCTGAGATCGCGTTTCATCGCACTGGATGACGACCGCGCCCTCTTGGGTCCAGCGCCGCCCAGCCAGACGTTTGAGCCGGGTTATGACGGGACCGGGCAAGTTAGGCGAGCGATCGGCTTCGCACCGCAGCTCGACAGCTGT
>ERZ1740072.204-NODE-204-length-25991-cov-6.322602_pt1 | contig 25991 bp, 26 predicted proteins | sample MGYA00581733_ERZ1740072 | MGnify/ENA primary metagenome ERZ1740072 (study PRJEB43018, sample SAMN04849741) | marine metagenome | isolation source: floating plastic debris | place: Pacific Ocean | collected 2008-08-30 | study: EMG produced TPA metagenomics assembly...
CGATGCGCAGGCGCAGGTGCGGTTCGGACTGGCCCTCAGCGGTGCTTTGCATGATTGTCATGGCCGCCTGCATGGCCGCACTGGCCGAGCCAAAGGTGGACAGCGTACCATCGCCCAGTGACTTGACGAGGGTGCCGCCATGTCTGTCGACCAGCCGGGTAATGTCGGCGACGTGGTCTGTCACGATCCGGCTCCACTTTGCGTCCCCCGTCGCCGCGGCGAGGGCCGTGCTGTCCACGATATCGGTGAACATGATGGAAGCGATGCCCGTGCGGCCCAGAGAGATATCATCTTTTCCAGCAGCGGCGGCCAGTTTCTCAAGATGTGGCGAGGCATAGCCCATCGCCTCCATGTTCGGCTTTGGGTTCGAGTTGTGGATATGCACTATGCGCCACACGGCCTCTTCGAGTGAAAAGATAAAGGTATTGCGAAATTTCACCCGCATATCCGCATCAGGTGCATAAATTGTCAGTGTCGTGTAGGCCCACCCAAAGTTCCCACTTTCATATGCTGTGGCCTCCATGCCTTCGGGCACCAACTTCACTTGTCCGTTGGTAAATGCAGCGAACGAGTCGCGTACAGCATCACCAGTAAAAAGTTCCCCTTCGTCGGAGCCGATATATGCGACGGCATCCGACATCGAAAACAACTGGGTGACGGCCAGGGAATTGCGCCCGGCATAGGTGTTGATCCAACGTTTGGCGATAGCCGCGAGCTCGGCGGATGGCGTGAAGGGGTCTTGCATCTGGGTCAGAACTCCATCGGTTTCATCACCTCGGGTTCAACCACGTTGACCCCCGGCAGACCTGCAATCAGCACCTCTGCGCTTTGTTCCAGCAGCGGGAAGGTGCGGTAGTGGCAGGGGATCACGGTCGAGAAGTTGAAGTATCGCTTGGCGGCATAGGCCGCGCCCGCCATGTCCATGGTGAAATACCCCCCCGCCGACAGGATGCCGATATCTGGTTTGTAATAGTCCCCGATCCAGTCCATGTCGGCCATGATGTCGGTATCCCCAGACATGTAGATCACCTTGCCCTCACCCCTCAGGATGAACCCGCATTCCGCCCCCATGTAGACCCCACGCCCGTCCACATCAATTGACGAGGAATGCGAGGCAGGCACCAGCGTGGCCGTCACATCGCCAAGGGTGATCGTGCCCCCCTTGCCAAAGGCGTGGCCCTCGATCGCTCCCAATCCGTGCAGGTGTTTGCCAAGTTCATAGATGGCGGAAACGGGGGCGCCTGTGCTCTTTGAGATATCGACCACATCCGCGGTATGATCGAAATGGCCGTGTGTGATCAGGATATGCGTGGCCCCGTTGATGGCCGCGTCGCCCTGTCCCTCGGGCAGCATCGGATTGCCATTGATCCACGGGTCGATCAGCAGAACCTGATCCCCGATTTCGATGCGAAAGCTGCCATGTCCGAGCCAGATGATGTTCATGTCGATACCTCCTTGGGATGGTCTACCTTAGCGTGGGTTTGAAATTTCGGGAGCCTCCGGCGGGGATTTTTTTAAATCAGAGAAGTTGGCGGTTTGGCCCGGATTACGGCTGTTTGCAAGGGAAAGTGCGCGTATGGAATTGTTTCGCGAGATTGATGGGTACTGTGAGCGGCTGGATGCATCCTATTGGGCGGAACCGGTCAACGCGGTGACCAATGCCGCCTTTGTGCTGGCGGCTGTTTTGATGTGGCAGCGCAGCGCGGGCGTGCCACTGGCTCGCGGTCTATGCGTTGTGTTGGGCGTCATCGGAGTGGGCAGCTATCTGTTTCACACCCATGCGCAGGTCTGGGCCGCGATTGTCGATGTTGTGCCGATCCTTGGATACATCCTGCTCTATATCTTTGCGGTGAACCGGAATGTGTGGCGCATGCCGTTGTGGATGGCTTTGCTTGGCACAGCGGGTTTTGTCCCTTACGCGGTTCTGACAGTGCCGGTCTGGCAGACCCTGCCTGTTTTGGGTGTGTCGGCAGGCTATATCCCGGTTCCCGTCCTGATCACGATCTACGCCGCCGTGATGTGGCGGCAGTATCCGCACCTGGCGCGCGGGCTGCTGATCGGGGCGGGGATTTTGATGCTGTCACTGACCTTGCGCTCTGTGGATGAAGTCTTCTGTGCCCATCTGCCTCTTGGCACCCATTTCGCGTGGCATTTGCTCAATGCCGTGATGCTGGGATGGATGATCGAAGTCTATGTGCGCCATATCCGCGCCCATCCTCTTGAAGGCGTGCAACGTGCGCGCTAAAGCGTGGCGACTGACAATCGAAGGGTTTGCCCATGTCCATCGACGAAAGCACCGCGGCCCGCGTGGCCAAACTGGCCCGCATCAAGGTCGAACCTGAGCGCCTGCCTGCTTTGGCGGCTGAGTTCAACACGATCCTCGGCTTTATCGAGCAGTTGGGCGAGGTCGATGTGGAAGGGGTTGCCCCGATGACGTCTGTGACCCCACAGCGCCTCAAACGCCGTGAAGATGTGGTGACCGACGGAAGCCAGCAAGAGGCTGTTCTGGCCAACGCGCCGGACGCGCGCGAAGGGTTCTTTGCCGTGCCGAAGGTGGTGGAATAATGGGTGATCTGAACAAACTGGGACTGGCTGAAGCACGCGATGCGCTGCGCGCCGGGGATGTGACGTCACTGGAACTGACCGATGCCTGTCTGAGCGCCATTGACGGGGCAGGGGCGCTCAACGCTTTTGTGCACCACACGCCCGAGATTGCGCGCACCCAAGCCGCCGCCGCCGATGCCCGTATCAAGGCCGGTGACGCGCCCGCCATGTGCGGCCTTCCCATCGGGATCAAGGATCTGTTCTGCACCAAAGGCGTGCCGTCACAGGCCGGGTCGCGCATTCTGGAAGGGTTCTTGCCGCAATACGAAAGCACGGTCAGCCAGAACCTGTTTGATGCTGGCGCGGTCATGCTTGGCAAGCTGAACATGGACGAATTTGCCATGGGTTCGTCCAACGAAACTTCGGTTTATGGCGACGCGGTGAACCCGTGGAAAGTCGACAACCGCCAACTGACACCGGGTGGGTCGTCCGGCGGCTCGGCCAGTGCGGTGTCAGCCGATTTGTGTCTGGCGGCGACGGGAACGGACACGGGTGGCTCGATCCGCCAGCCGGCGGCCTTTGTGGGCATTACGGGCATCAAGCCTACCTACGGGCGGTGCTCGCGCTGGGGCATTGTGGCCTTTGCGTCCTCGCTCGATCAGGCGGGGCCGATGACGAAGTCGGTGCGCGATGCGGCGATCATGCTGGAAGCGATGTGCAGTCACGACCCCAAAGACTCCACCTCTGCCGACCTGCCCGTGCCGAATTTCGAGGCGATGCTGACAGGCGACATCAAGGGTAAAAAGATCGGCATTCCCAAGGAATACCGCATGGACGGCATGCCTGGCGAAATTGAAACGCTGTGGGCCAATGGCACTGCAATGCTGCGAGACGCGGGTGCGGAGATTGTCGATATCTCGCTGCCGCACACAAAGTATGCGCTGCCTGCCTACTACGTGATTGCGCCTGCCGAGGCGTCCTCGAACCTCGCGCGCTATGATGGCGTGCGGTACGGCCACCGCGCGCGCCTTGATCAGGGTGACGGCATCACCGAAATGTATGAAAAGACCCGCGCCGAAGGCTTTGGCGACGAAGTGCAGCGTCGCGTGATGATCGGGACTTACGTGCTGTCGGCGGGCTTCTATGACGCCTATTACAACCGTGCGCGGCGCGTGCGGACCCTGATCAAAAAGGACTTTGAGGATGTGTTCGCCCAAGGGATCGATGCCATCCTGACGCCTGCCACGCCGTCGGCAGCCTTTGGTCTGGGCGAGGCGTCCGATGATCCGGTCGAAATGTACCTCAACGACGTCTTTACAGTGACCGTCAACATGGCCGGGCTGCCTGGTATTGCCGTGCCTGCCGGGCAGGATGCCAACGGGTTGCCGCTGGGGCTGCAACTGATTGGCCGGCCATGGGAAGAGGGTGATTTGCTGAACACCGCTTACGCGCTTGAGGCGCGGGCCGGTTTTGTAGCAAAACCGGAAAAATGGTGGTAGGGGTCGCAAAACCGTACCCAAAAAGGGTTGAGCAGAGATGACGATCCGATACTTCCTGATCCTGTGCAGCGTCGCGGCCCTCGCCGCCTGTCAGCCAGCTGTTCCTGACAGCGGGGCAGGGGTCATTGATACAAGTCGTGGCGTTGGCTTCGACGACCCGAGTACATTGGCGGCACGGCAGGCACGTGAAGCACAGTTGTCCGGAACGGCGATCGATGGGCCTGTTGCAATTGGCACGGCACCTTTGCCGCAAAGCGGAACAACACCTGCAACTCAGGGCAGCAGCGCCCGGGCGATCAGTGATCCGGCAGGGCTGGATGCTGAGCTGGCTCAGGTCGCCGCGCAGAACGACGCCGCAGCCGCGCGTGCCAATTCCGGGCAGGAGGTCGTTAACGCCAGTCCCTCGAACGCGGCGCCGCTGATCCTGAACAATCCCGGGATTTCGGATGAGAACAACTTTGACGCGGTCGCGTCCCGCCAGTCCATCGAAAGCGATGCGGCGCGCATTGCGGCCCAACGTAAGCAGTATGAAGTGATCCAACCCACGGCCCTGCCGACACGCCGCGGAAACGCGCAACCCAATGTGGTGCAGTACGCTCTTCAAACGTCGCACCCACGTGGCACCAAAGTGCATCGCCGGACCAATCTTGCCTCGGCCTCCCGCACACAGCGCAACTGCGCGCAGTACACTTCCGCCGATGAGGCGCAGATCGACTTTCTGTCTTTTGGCGGACCCGACCGGGACCGCAAGGCGCTGGACCCTGATGGCGACGGTTATGCCTGTGACTGGGATCCTGCCCCGTTCCGACGCGCCTCTGGCGGCTGAGAAGCGCGGTGGACGTCCACCAACACCCTTCCCCAAATTGCGCACCCCGCAGAGGTGGGCTGACCCCGCGTTTTGTCGTGTTGCACTACACCGCGATGTCCAGCGCAGAAGCCGCGATCGAGCGGCTTTGTGATCCGGCCTTTGAAGTGTCGGCCCATTACGTGATTTGCAAAACGGGGCGTGTGACACAGCTTGTCGCAGAGGGCATGCGGGCCTGGCATGCAGGGGCGGGCGAGTGGCACGGCTTTACCGACATCAACTCTCGCTCCATTGGGATCGAGCTGGACAATGACGGGCAGGGGCCGTTCAGCGAAGCGCTGATGGCGAGCCTTGAAGCGTTGCTGTGTCGGGTGCTGGCAGGTTGGGATATCCCGCCACACAACGTGATCGGGCATTCTGACATGGCACCGGGGCGCAAGTTTGATCCCGGTCCCTGGTTTGACTGGGCTCGGCTTGAGGCAATAGGGCTCGCAGGAAATCGGGGCTATGACTTTGGCCCCGGCGATCCGAGTTTCGAGAGCTTTTCAAAGGTGGCCAGATCGGCGGGATACACGGCGGATGTCGATGCCGAAACGCTTTTGGCCGCGGTCCGGCTGCGGTACCGATCCTTCAAGACCGGGCCGCTTGAGCCTGAGGATTACACGCCAATCGGTCATGCCGCCCTGTGGACCTGAGAGCGACTGATCCTCTTCATCTTGCCTAATAAACTCACGCCAATTGCCCGTCAGGTGGCTTTGCCACCGATAGGGGAAGCTCCCACACCTACCTTCCGTGCGACGGTGCCCATTGACGCGCCCCCTGTCCCACACGTAAGGGCAGCGGGCGTGGAGAGGCGGATGGCCGCGGCAGCAATGTCGAGGAAAGTCCGGACTCCCAAAAGACACGGTGCCGGGTAACGCCCGGGCGGGGCAACCCGACGGACAGCGCCACAGAAAACAAACCACCGACCTCCGGGTCGGCCAGGGTGAAACGGTGGGGTAAGAGCCCACCGGGGGGCTGGCAACAGTCCCCGCATGGCAAGCCCCACCGGGAGCAATGCCAAATAGGGACCGCGCGCCGAAAGGCGGGGCCGCTTTTGCCCCAGCAGGTCCGGGTTGGCAGCTAGAGGGATGTTGGCAACAGCATCTCAAGAGGAATGGTCATCTCGGGGCGGTCCGCCGCCCTAGACAGAATCCGGCTTATAGCCCCTCCGCGCGCCACTCTTGCCCGGGTCCGGTTTTTCGAAAAATCGTATCCCCGTGGAAAACTTGATCCCATGGGGGTCAGGTAGGGTTGACTCGTCCGGGTGCGCGGGTAAAAGCGGCGTTCAAACGAATTCCCCGCTTTTGGTGCATCAGGTGCCTCAGCGATGCAGGAGAAGACAGATGGCGAAGCCAACAACGATCAAGATCCGCCTGAACTCGACCGCAGGCACCGGCCACTTCTACGTGACCAAAAAGAATGCACGCACCATGACCGAAAAGATGGTCGTCAAGAAATATGACCCCGTCGTGCGCAAACACGTGGAATACAAGGAAGGCAAGATCAAGTAAGATCGCCTCTCCGAACTGTTTCAAAGGGCCGCGCCTCCGGGTAGCGGCCTTTTTCGTTTTCGGGAGATGTTTGGAATGAAACGCGTGATGATTGTGGGCGGTCCGGGATCGGGCAAGAGTACGCTGGCACGTGCCCTCGGCACGGCGACAGGCCTGCCTGTGCATCACATGGACCACATTCACTGGATGCCCGGCTGGCAGCAGCGCCCACGCGAGGTGCGCCGCGATATGGCGATGGAGGTCGAGATGGGCGAAGCGTGGATTTTTGAGGGTGGGTTTTCAACCACCTATGCGCATCGTTTGTCGCGCGCGGACACAGTTGTGTGGCTGGATCTGCCCGTCGGGTTGCGCCTGTGGCGGGTGACCAAACGGCTTGTGCGTTATTGGGGTCAGGAACGTCCTGATATGGCTCTGGGATGCCGGGAAGGTATCCACGGTGAAACGTGGGCGTTCTATGTCTGGATCTGGACAACACGGGGGTCCGCACGCGCTAAACTGGCCGCCCTTTTTGCCCAAGCGCCGCCCCATGTTCGGGTACATCATCTGACCTCACGCGCCGCAGTGCGCCGTTTCATGAAAGGCATCCCATGTTGATCCGACCCTCGACCAAAGATGATCTGGGCGCTGTGGATGCGCTGTTGGCGCGCACCTATCCAAAGCTGCTAAAGGCGGACTACCGGCCTTCTGTTTTGGTGACTGCCCTGCCCATCATATCGCGCGCGCGTCCCGAATTGTTGGGGTGCGGCACCTATTACGTGGCCGAGGAAGACGGCGAGGTTCTGGGGGCCGGGGGGTGGACGCCGGATCGCCAGGACGAACGGCTGGGCCACATTCGCCACGTGGTGACCGATGACCGCGCCTTGCGCCGCGGGGTAGGGCGCGCGCTGATGCAGCGCAGCTGTGACGTCGCGCGTGCCGCCGGCATGACGCGGATGGAATGCTGGGCCACGCGCACAGCAGTGCCGTTTTACACCGCTCTTGGGTTCACCGAAGTTGGCCTGATCGATGTGCCTCTGGGCGACGGGATCGTGTTTCCATCGATCAGAATGATGCGGGATTTGTAAGCGGAAGTGACCCAAAGGTGTGCCTGCGGCACAAGACATGTTTGATTGGGCCCGGGTCACGCGCACTAGGACGGACTGCCCTTTGCGATACAAAAAAAGGCCGGTCGCGATGACCGGCCTTTCTTTTTCTGGATGTCAGTTCAGTTATTCTTGCTGACCCATAAACATCAGCAAGAACTGGAACATGTTCAGGAAGGCGATGTAGAGGCTCAGCGCGCCATCATAGGCGGCTTTGTCCAGCCATTCCTGATCACCATGGCTTGCATGCATGATGTAGGTGTTCTTGATGTCCTGCGTGTAATAGGCTGTGAGGCCGGCAAAGATCAGGATACCGATCATCGAAATGGCGTACATCATAGCAGGCGACTGCAGGAAGATGTTGATGACCATCGCAATGATAAGGCCGATCACGCCCATCATCAGGAACGTGCCCATGCCGCTCAGGTTCTTCTTGGTGGTGTAGCCCCACAGGCTCAGGCCTGCGAAAGCGATCGACGTCACGATGAAGGTCTGTGCGATCGAGTAGGGCGTGTAGATCATAAAGATCGTACCCATCGAGATGCCAATGACGGCGGCGAACACGAAGAAGCCCAGTTGGACCGTCGCAGCGGAGCCCCGGCGCATCAATGCGCCCCAGCCAAAGAAGATGAATGCCAGGGGTGAGAACATGATCACCCATTTCAGGGGCGACACGAACAGGGTGTAACCAAGCGACGTCAGATACTTGTCTGCGCCGATCTGGAATTCGTTGGGAACGGTTGTGATCGACAGGCCGGCGATGGCCCATGCCGCAAGTGCGGTGATCAGCATGCCCACGGACATTGTGCCGTAGACTTTGTTCATGTGGGCGCGCAGCCCGGCATCGATCTGGGCCGCCTGTGTTTGAGACGCTGTCCGGATCGTATTCAACTCAGCCATTTGAGACCTCCAATTGATACAAGTGACCGGTGGTTCACACCGGAGCGCGGATTTATCGCCCGCATTGGGGCAAATATCGGGTCACTGGCGGTCGCTTTCAAGGCTTTTTCGCATGCATTGGAGGTGCAGGCGGCGACTTTCCGACTGTTTTTGTCATAAATCGGGTCAATCTGCCGCAGCCTGCCTGTTTTGCGCTCATGCGCGCCAGTTTGCGGGCACGTCCCAGATAGGTTTGACGGCCTCTTTGTGCGCGCTTTTGGCGGAAACGCCGATGTCGGCCAGAGCATGTGCGTCCAGTTGTGCCAGGGTGCGCCGTGAGCGCCAGACCGACAACAGGGTTGTCAGGGAAAAACGCGGAGCGGCTGGGCGGGTGCCAAAGCGAACTTTTGCTTGGTTGAAATCGGTCAGTGCCATGATGGTCTCTCCTCAGGTAGTGTGATGGTTGGTTGGGTTCGTATCAATCTTGTTGATGTATATGATGGAGTGTGGCACATTTTAAAAACGAATGTTTGTGACTTGATGCATCAAGGAATGTGATATGCGGAATTTGGACATAACCACCCTGCGTTCTTTTGTGGCGGTGGCAGAAAGCGGCGGAGTCACCCGGGCGGCAGGATTTCTTCATTTGACGCAATCGGCCGTGTCGATGCAATTGAAACGGCTCGAGGAGTTACTGGGCCTTGAACTGTTTGATCGCTCAGGGCGCAGCATTGCGCTGACTGCGTCCGGTGAGCAATTGCTGGTCTATGCCCGCAGGATGGTGGCGCTGAACGATGAGGTGATCACAAGGTTGACCGATCAGGCCTACGAGGGGGAAATCACCTTGGGTGTGCCCCACGACATCGTCTATCCGGCCATCCCGCAGGTTCTCAAACAATTTCACGCCGCTTTTCCGCGCGTCAAAGTGCAGCTGGACAGTTCATTTACCCTGCGCTTGAAGTCTGAATTCGCGAAAGGGGTCTGCGACATCATTCTGACCACTGAAACCGGTCTTGATCCGGGGGGCGAAGAGCTGGCGGTGAAGCCGCTCTGCTGGGTCGGCGCGCCGAGTGGGTCAGCGTGGCGTCAGCGCCCGCTAAAGCTGGCGTTTGGGCGGCAATGCACGTTTCGTCCGCGCGTGGTGGAAAACCTCGATGAGGCCGGAATCCCCTGGGATGTGGTTGTCGAAACTGAAAGCGATCGCACGATCGAGGCGACAGTCAGTGCGGATCTCGCCGTTCATACAATGATCGAAGGCACTGAGCCGCCGCATCTCGACAGAATCGACCACGGTGGCCTTTTGCCAGACCTGCCAGCACATCGCATCAACCTGTACGGCGCATCCCGCGGCGGTGGTGAGGTGCAAGAGGCGCTCGTGACTATGCTGCGCCGTGCTTTCAAAGTCCCTGAACCGGTGCAGTTGCGCGCCGTAGGTAAATCGTGACGTGAGGGCTGCGATTCGCGCAGTCGCTGACCTGGTTGCGCGGATCATGAGCCAATTCCCGCTTGTGTGTTATGGGCGGCAAAACGCTGATTGGTTAAGGCATCATACCACAAGAATCATGGCGTAGTTCACGCATAAGTTGTAAAGTGAGGGCCGATCCCTAACGCGTTGATACAGTATAACAATCGGTGTCTATATCTCGAATTCGGAGTGTTTGAACTGTGACAAGCGGCTGAAAAGGTTAACAAGACTGAAGAAAACGTTAACAACCTATAAGGCCCGCTCTCCTGACGTCACTCGCCCAATGCGGGTGGAAAGCGTTGAAAAGTTTTTACGTGCGGCGTATGCTGAAGTACAACCTAAGGAGATATGCATAATAATGCATCATCCTTGGCAAGATTGCGCTAAGTCTTAGTGTGGAACAAACAGCAGGGCGGAACTTCGTTTGGCTCATACCGTAGACGTTCTTGTCGGCAAACGCAGTCGTCTGAGGCGTTGGCTGAGCGTAATGACCCAGCAGACACTTGCAGATCTGGTTGGTATCAAATTCCAGCAAATTCAAAAATATGAAACCGGTTCGAACCGCGTCAGCGCTTCTCGCCTGTGGGATATTGGCGAGGCGATGGGGGTTCCGGTGTCCTTCTTCTTTGAAGGGATCAAAGACAGCGGCCAGCATTCCGGTGCTGAGTCTCAATACGCGACGCCTGACATGCTGAGCGACAAAGAGGCTATGGAATTGGTGCGGACCTATTACGCTATTCCAGAGAACCAGCGTCGCCGCCTGTTTGAGCTTGCCCGCGTGCTGAGCGAAGTCGCCTAAAGACAGCGTTACGAGGGCAGCGCGTTCATCTCACTCTTGCGTCCTTGCGATGTGTCTGGCACCCGAGAGGCATGAAATACGATATTGATGAGCTAAAGCGCGTTGCCAACGCGCTGGCGGATGCGGCACGTTACGCCATCCTTCCCTACTTTCGCGCGCCCGACCTTGCATCAGATAACAAGCTGCCTGGCGGCTATGACCCGGTCACCGCCGCTGACCGCGCAGCGGAGCAGGCGATGCGTCGCCTTTTGGCAGAGATGCGGCCGGATGATGCCATTCTGGGCGAAGAATTCGGGGTCAGCACTGGCACGTCGGGGCTCACTTGGGTGCTTGATCCGATTGATGGGACCCGTGGGTTTGTCGCAGGGACGCCCACGTGGGGCGTGCTGATTGCAGTGGGTCCGGAGTCCGGCCCGATCCTTGGGATCATTGACCAACCCTATATCGGTGAGCGGTTCGAGGGAGGAGCAGGGGCTGCGCAGATGAGCGGACCGCTTGGTACGCGCGCAATCAAAACGCGGCCGACACGCAGTTTAAATGAGGCCGTTGTGTTCACTACCTTCCCCGAAGTTGGGACCACGGCGGATCGCGCCCGGTTCGAAGCCGTGGCCTCTCACGCCAAGCTGGTGCGTTATGGGATGGATTGTTACGCCTATGCGCTTGTCGCAGCAGGGCAAGTCGATCTGGTAATCGAGGCGGGTTTGCAATCCTACGACATTCAGGCACCCATCGCTCTGATCGAGGCCGCAGGAGGTATCGTCACCGATTGGGAGGGTGGCCCGGTCCATGAAGGCGGGCGCGCGCTGGCCGCAGCCAATCGCGATATTCATTCGGCTGCGCTAAACATCTTGCAGGCCCGGACATGAGCGAGTTTCTGATCCGGGGCGCGGATTTCCTTGTTACGATGGATAATTCCCGCCGCGTTCTGAACGGTGCTGACGTTTTGGTCCGAGGCGGGGCGGTTGCCGAAATTGGCACTGCCCTGATCACAGAGGGCGAGGTCGTCGATGCGCGGGGCTGTGTTGTGACGCCGGGCCTCGTGAACACCCATCACCATTTGTACCAAACGCTGACGCGCGCGGTGCCTGCGGCGCAGGATGCTCTTCTGTTTGGTTGGCTCAGCACCCTTTATCCGATCTGGTCGCGTTTTACGCCGGAACACATGTTTGTCTCAGCACAGGTCGGCCTGGCAGAACTTGCGCTGTCCGGCTGTTCGCTCAGCTCGGATCATCTCTATCTCTATCCCAGTGGCGCCCGGCTTGAGGATACGATTGAAGCGGCACGCGAGGTTGGGCTGCGCTTTCAGCCCACACGCGGTGCGATGAGCATCGGCGTAAGCGACGGGGGGCTGCCCCCCGACAGTCTGGTCGAAGACGAGGCCGGGATCCTTGAGGATTGCGTGCGCGTGATCGACGCCTTTCACGATGCTTCCCCCTCTTCAATGTGCCGCGTCGGTGTCGCCCCCTGTTCGCCCTTTTCGGTCAGCCGCGAATTGATGCGGGATGCCGCAGTGCTCGCGCGCGACAAGGGCGTGATGATGCACACCCATCTGGCCGAGAATGACGAGGACATCGCCTATTCCCTGTCTAACTTTGGCTGCCGGCCCGGACAGTACGCAGAGGACCTAGGCTGGGTCGGTCCGGATGTGTGGCACGCCCATTGTGTGAAACTGGATGCGTCCGAAATTGCGCTGTTCGCGTCCACAGGCACGGGCGTGGCGCATTGCCCCTGTTCGAACTGCCGCCTTGGATCCGGCATCGCGCCCGTGCGGGCTATGCGGGATGCTGGCGTGACTGTGGGTCTGGGCGTGGACGGGTCGGCCAGTAACGATGCAGGCAACTTGGTCGCTGAGGCGCGTCAAGCGATGTTGCTCCAGCGTGTTTTGCGTGGCGCGGATGCCATGTCACCTATGGAGGCGCTTGAGATCGCAACGCGCGGCGGTGCCGACGTGCTGGGCCGCCCCGAATGCGGGCGGCTTGAGGTTGGTGCGCGTGCTGATATCGCGATCTGGGATGTGTCGGGCGTGGCCTCGGCAGGCAGCTGGGACCCAGCCGCTTTGTTGCTGGCAGGGCCGACAACCGTGCGCGATCTGTTTGTCGAAGGACGGCAAGTGGTGCGCGATGGGCATGTGGTCACCTTTGATTTGCAAAGCGTTGTGAACAGGCAAAACGCGTTGGCCCGCGCACTGAGTGAAACCGCATGATGCGATATGCGATCCTTGCCTTCGTGATGACGGCAGCGGTGGCGCAGGCCGATCCGGCAACGCTTGCCGCTGTCAACAGCGCGCGCGCTGCGGAAGGGCGGGGCGCGCTCGTCTACGATCCTCGGCTGGAAGCAGCAGCCCGTGCGCATGGCGAAGATATGGTCGCGCAAGGCTTCTTTAGCCACACGGGCTCTGACGGATCGGACATCGCGGCGCGGTTGCGCAGGGTGGGCTATCCGTTTTGTTTTGGGGCAGAGAATATTGCCGCAGGTCAGCACAGCCTTGAGGCCGTGATGGCGGGGTGGATGGCATCACGCGGTCATCGGCGCAACATTTTGAACCGCAAGGCCGAGGCGGTGGGTGTGGCGCGCGTCACAGGCAACCGCTGGGTCATGGTTCTGGCCGCGCCCTGCTAGGCGGGGGCGTTTTCCGAAATCGGAAAACGTGACGGAAACTGTGTCAGTTTCCGCCGCGCAGCGGCTGGCCGTTCACCCAGACAGCAGTAACGGCGCGGTCGTCTCCCATCATGATTGTGGGGAAAACGGCATCCCACACATGCGCCGCCTCATGGGCGCGCTGCGCAATCGCGGGTGTCGATTCCAGATCAAGAATACAGATATCTGCCGCCAATCCCGGTGACAGATTCCCGATCTCGTCTGCGCGATGAAGCGCCGCCGCTGACCCGGCAGTGGCAAGCCACAGCAATTGAGCGGCGTGCACAGCTTCTCCGCGTAGTTGCGCCACCTCATATGCTGCCGCCATTGTGCGCAGCATGGAGAAGGACGAACCGCCCCCTGTGTCCGTGGCCAACCCGACGACTTGTCCGTTCCGCGCAAGCCCCATCAGATCAAAGAGACCCGAGCCGATGAACGTATTGGATGTTGGGCAGTGCACGACCCCGGCACCAACCTCGCGCAGACGATCGACTTCGCGCGGTGTGAGGTGGATGGCGTGACCATATAGCCCGCGTTGGCCAAGAAGCCCCGTGGCCTCATAGGTATCGAGATAGTCGCGCGCGTCCGGGAAAATATCGCGGACCCATGCAATCTCATCCACTTGTTCACTCAAATGGGTTTGCATCAGCGCATCGGGGTATTCCGCCCACAGCGCGCCAAGGGCGTTTAACTGGTCCGGCGTTGAAGTCGGCGAAAAGCGCGGCGTGATCGCATATACGGCCCGATCAACTCCGTGCCAGCGTGTCAGAAGTGCCTTGCTGTCGTCATAAGCGCTTTGGGCGGTATCGCGCAGGGCGTCTGGGGCATTGCGATCCATGCAGGTCTTTCCGGCCACCATGGCCATGCCGCGCTGCTGGGCCGCTTCAAACAGCGCTTCCACACTGCCGGGATGAATGGTGCAAAAGCTCGCCACACTGGTGGTGCCGTGGTCCAGCACCAGATCGAGGTATCGGTTGGCGATTGCATTCGCATAGGCCGGATCGCCCAGCCGGATTTCCTCGGGGAAAGTATAGGTGTTGAGCCAGTCAATCAGCCGTTTGCCCCAGGATGCGATCATCGCCGTCTGGGGGTAGTGGGCGTGCGCGTCCACAAAGCCGGGCAGGATCAGGCGCCCCGTGTGGTCGTGGACCTGCGCATTCGGTCCGGCGGCGGTGCGCGCAGCCTCGCCCACCGCCAGAATGCGCGTCCCTTCGATCAGCAGCGCGCTGTTTTCAAGGATGTGGACGGCACTGTCCCAGGCCCCGGTGAACGGGTTGCCCGAGAATTGCAGCACATGGCCCAACAAGAGATGGCGTGTGGTCATATCCGTCTTATGGCCTGACTATTGGCGCGCTTGCAAAGCCAAATGCGGCGCCCATTGTCAGTGGCAGGCCCGCCCCCTATGGTTTGCCTGAAATCGCAGCCGAACCGATGAGGGATCCCATGTCAGAAGACGTCGATGTGCAGGAGCCGGTTGGGGAGGATACGGGCTATGTGCTTGAGCGCAAAGACGTAACAGCGATTCTCTATGCCGTGGATATCGAGGACCGCGACCAGCTGGTCGCGCTGATGGAACCGCTCCATGCGGCGGATATTGCGGACCTTCTGGAACAGATCAACGCGTTTGATCGCACACGTCTTATTCGCCTGTATGATCGCGAATTTGACGGCGACATCCTGTCGGAGCTGGACGAATCGATCCGCGAAGAGGTGATTGCCGTTCTCAAACCGCATGTCCTTGCGGATGCGGTGCGCGATCTGGACAGCGACGATGTGGTCGACCTGATCGAGGATCTTGGCGACGCCCAGCAAGAGACCATTCTGGACGCGCTCGAAGAGTCAGACCGTGCAATGGTCGAACAGGCGATGGCGTTTCCTGAGTATTCCGCTGGCCGCTTGATGCAGCGCGAGGTTGTGATGGCGCCGGAGCACTGGACGGTGGGCGAAGCCATCGACCGGTTGCGCAGTGCAGAGGAAAAGGATCTGCCGACCCAGTTCTATCATCTGGTTTTGGTTGATCCCCGATTGCACCCGGTGGGCAATGTGACCCTTGGCAAGTTGATGCGTTCGCGCCGCGAGGTGTTCTTACGCGATCTGGTGGAAGAAACCTTTCGCGTTATCCCGGCCACACAGGCCGAAAGCGAAGTAGCCTATGCGTTCAACCAGTATCACCTGATTTCCGCGCCGGTGGTGGATGATGAGGGGCGTCTGATTGGTCAGATCACCATTGATGACGCAATGGCTGTTCTGGATGAAGAGCATGAAGAAGATATTTTGCGTCTGGCAGGGGTGGGCGAGGAATCCGCCCTGTCGGACTCGGTTCGCGAAACCACCAAGCGCCGCTTGCCCTGGCTGTCGGTAAATTTGATCACCGCAATCCTTGCGTCGTTGGTGATTGCACAGTTTGAGGCTGCGCTGGCGCAGATTGTGGCGCTTGCCGTACTGATGCCGATTGTGGCCTCCATGGGTGGGAATGCCGGTACGCAGTCTCTGACGGTGGCGGTGCGCGCGCTTGCGACCAAGGATTTGACTGCCTCGAACCTCTGGCGCGTCATCTGGCGCGAGGTGTTGGTGGGGCTGTTCAATGGTTGTGTATTTGGGGTGGTGATGGCCGTTGTGGGGATGCTCTGGTTTGGCTCTCCTCAGCTTGGATATGTGATTGCGGCTGCGATGGTGGTGAACATGATTGTTGCGGGCTTTGCCGGTACTGTTATTCCCGTTGTGCTGGATCGTTTCGGTATTGACCCGGCGCTCGCCTCGGGAGCATTTGTGACCACCGTAACGGACGTGGTCGGGTTCTTTGCGTTCCTGGGACTTGCCGTGTTGGTCTTGCTATGAGCGTGCCGGGACCGGACTGTTTGCCCTTGCGGGCAAAGGCGCCCGCCCACCGACCCGGACCCATTCCATGGAGGTGAGCGACGAAAAGGCGAAGGTGCGCAAAGCAGCACTACGTGTTCGTAAGGCCGCTTTTGATCTCGACCGTGGCGGCGCGTGTGGTCTCTTGTCTTCTGTGCTTGCAGGCTATCGCGGCGTGCCGCTGGCGGGTTATATGCCCATCCGATCCGAGATTGATCCACTTCCGACCATGGCGGAAGCTTGTGCACATGGCCCTGTGGGCGTGCCAGTCATCATGGGCGCTGGGATGCCGTTGGAATTTTCACGCTGGACACCAGATGCGACACTGCGTGAAGGTCCTTTTCGTGAGCGTGTTCCCGCTGATGACGATTATTTTTCAACGGAGATCGTTATCGTTCCCATGGTTGCCTTTTCGCGGGCAGGGGGCCGGTTGGGATATGGCGGTGGGTTCTATGACCGCACGCTAGAGCGCTCACGCGCGTCGCGTTCCGTCTTGGCGATTGGGTTTGCCTATGGTGCGCAAGAAATCGATGCGCTGCCATTGGAACCCACAGATCAGCCGCTGGATTTGATCGTCACGGAGACTGAGGTGATTGAAGTCTGAGCGGTTTGTGCCTTGGGTTCCCTGCGCCGGTCAACGACAAGAAATTGGGTTCAGGCGCCGCCGCCACCCGGTGGTATTCTTGGCCAGAGTAAACATGATAGCTTGCCCCTTCTCACGATTGCGACATATGGGGCGTCATGAACATTCTTTTCTTAGGTGATGTGATGGGCCGGTCGGGCCGCCAGGCCATCACCGACCATCTGCCCCGACTGCGTGACCTCTGGGACCTCGATTTTGTCGTGGTGAACGGCGAGAATGCGACCTCGGGCATGGGATTGTCGGGGGCTCACGCGCGCGCGCTGTTGGACGCGGGCGCGGATTGTGTGACGCTGGGCGATCATGCCTTTGATCAAAAGGACATGTTGCAGTTTATCGAGTCCGAGCCGCGCATCTTGCGCCCGTTGAATTTTTCCAAGGCGGCACCGGGCAAGGGCGCGCGTCTGTTTACGGCGCGTGGTGGAAAAAAGGTGCTCGTGACGCAGGCCCTCGGGCAGGTGTTCATGAAACGCCCGTTCGACGACCCTTTCTCGGCCCTTGAAACCGTGTTCCGCACCCATCCTTTGGGCGGGGAGGCCGACGCAATTGTGGTCGATTTCCACTGCGAGGCAACTTCGGAGAAGATGGCCATGGGTCATTGGTGTGATGGCCGCGCAAGCCGGATGGCGGGCACACATACCCACGTGCCAACAAGTGATGCGATGATCCTCGCGAAGGGGTGCGGGTACCTGACAGATGCGGGCATGTGCGGAGATTACAACTCTGTCATTGGCATGCAGCGCGATGAACCTTTGCGCCGCTTTATCACCGGCATGTCAAAGGAACGCTTCGCGCCAGCCCTTGGCCCGGCCACATTGTCAGGCGTCTATGTCGAGACCGACGATAAGGGTCACGCAACGCGGATCGAAATGGTGCGCCAAGGGGGTGCCTTGAAGGCCTGTGGGCCATGAGCCGGTCTGAAACCCTGTTTTGTGTCGGTATGCTGTTTGTACTGGGGGCAGGGTGGGGCATGACGATGCCCTTGACCAAGATTGCGGTAAGCACCGGGTACAAGCATTTTGGCCTTTTGTTCTGGCAGATGGCGATTGGCGTCATGGTCATGTCTGCCATTGCTCTGGTGCGCGGCACACGTTTGCCGCTCGGGGTTGCCCAGCTGCGTGTCTATGTGCTGATTGCGCTGATCGGATCGGTGTTGCCCAACACGGCCAGTTATCAGGCAGCAGTCCATTTGCCAGCCGGCGTTTTGTCCATTTTGCTGTCCATGATCCCGATATGGGCTTTTCCGATCGCACTGATGCTGGGGCTGGATCGCTTTGAGTGGATACGCTTGGGCGGATTGGCTGCGGGACTAAGCGCCGTGCTGCTGATTGTTTTACCGGGGGCGGACATGTCAGGGTCCATACCGATCTTCTGGGTTCTGATCGGGCTCATCTCCGGGCTGTTCTACGCGTTTGAGGGCAATTTCGTCGCCCGGTGGGGCACGGCGGGTCTGGATGCGATCCAAGTACTGTTGGGGGCGTCCCTTGTGGGCTCTCTGATCGCGTTGCCTTTGGCGCTTGGCAGTGGCCAGTGGATCGATCCACGTATGTCCTACGGACCCGTTGAACTGGCGTTGGTGGCAAGTTCCACGCTCCATGTGCTGACCTATACGGGATATGTCTGGCTGGTGGGACGCGCAGGGCCGGTGTTTACTGTCCAGATCAGCTATCTGGTCACTTTGTTTGGCATTTTGTGGGCGTGGCTGATCCTGAGCGAAGCCTACCCGCCCGTCATCTGGGCAGCTTTGGCACTGATGCTGGTTGGCATGTATCTGGTCCAGCCCCGCGCCAAACCGGCGCTTGATGACGGATCGGCAATACGCGACACTGCCACCTAGTTCTGCGCCCGCCATGCGCGCCAATGGGATGACATGCCGATGTCGCTGCTTGCTGCCTCGCCTTTGATCGCTCCGCTGTTGGCGCTGGCATTGGTCGTGCTGATGTTCGCGCTATTCGTGCGCGAAACGTTTTCGACTGAGGTGGTGGCGATTGCAGGGGCGGCATGCATGCTGGCCACTGGCATCCTGCCTTATGACGCGGCCCTATCGATCCTGTCCAACCCCGCCCCGTGGACCATTGCGGCTATGTTCATCGTTATGGGCGCGTTGGTGCGCACCGGTGCGCTTGATGTGTTGACCCGGACGGCCGAGCGGTCTGCCAAAACGCGGCCCAAAACGGCGGTGGTCGCAGTGATTTTGGCCGTGATGGCCGGGTCGGCCATCATGAACAATACACCCGTCGTTGTCGTTATGATCCCTGTGATGGTGCAACTGAGCCAAAGCCTTGGCGTCAAAGCCTCGCGCCTGCTGATCCCGCTCAGCTATGCGGCCATTATGGGGGGCTCGCTTACCCTGATTGGGACATCGACGAACCTTCTGGTGGACGGTGTTGCACGCGAGTCCGGGTTGGCCCCATTTGGCATCTTTGAAATTCTGCCGATTGGTCTGGTCGTTTGTGTGTGGGGCCTGATCTATATGTCGATCTTTGCGCCCCGCTTGTTGCCGGACCGGGACAGCATGGCGAACATGCTGTCGGATCGGTCCAAGATGAAATTCTTCACCGAGGCCGTAATTCCGCCAGACAGCAACCTGATCGGACGAGAGGTCAACGGTGTGCAGCTGTTCAAGCGCGAAGGTGTGCGCCTGATTGACGTGATCCGCGGGGATCTGTCCTTGCGGCGTGAATTGGGAGATGTCGTGTTGCAAGTGGGTGACCGAGTGGTGTTGCGCACGCAAATGACCGAACTGCTCAGCCTGCAGGCCAACAAGGAACTGCGCCGCGTTGATCAGGTGTCGGCGGTCGAGACCACGACAGTCGAGGCGCTGATCACGCCGGGGTGCAAGATGGTCGGCCGCTCGCTGGGCGCGTTGCGCTTGCGGCGGCGCTATGGAGTTTATCCGCTGGCCGTGCATCGGCGGAACCAGAATATCGGACGGCAATTGGATGCGCTGGTGGTGAAGGTGGGGGACACTCTGCTGCTGGAAGGGGCGCCGGAGGATATCCAGCGCTTGGCAGCGGATCAGGAGATGGTGGACGTGTCCCACCCCTCGGCACGAGCCTACAGGCGTGCGCATGCGCCTATCGCTATTGCGGCATTGGCCGGGATTGTAATCCTTGCGGCGCTAAACGTGGCGCCCATCCTGTTGCTGGCGGTGTTGGCAGTGGCACTAGTGCTTGTAACGGGCTGTATCGATGCGGACGAGGCGTTTTCCTTTGTGGACGGGCAACTGCTGGCGTTGATCTTTGGGATGCTGGCCGTTGGGGCCGGTTTGCAAAATTCCGGCGCTATTGCGCTCTTGGTCGACGGGGTGTCGCCGGGGCTTGCGATGCTGCCGGCGCCTTTGATCCTGTTTGTGGTCTTCGTGATGACCTCGACTCTGACCGAGATCGTGTCCAACAATGCGGTGGCCGTCATTATGACGCCTATCGCGATCAGTCTGGGAGCGGCGCTGGGGCTGGACCCGCGCCCGCTGGTGGTCGCGGTGATGATTGCGGCCTCTTGCGCTTTTGCCACGCCGATCGGATACCAGACCAACACGCTGGTTTATGGGCCCGGTGGGTACAAGTTCAGCGACTTTATGAAAGTCGGGATTCCGTTGAATCTAAGCGTGGCAGTTCTCGCCTCGCTGGTGATCCCGTTTATCTGGCCTTTGTGAGGACAGTTCTGTGTTAGAAGCGGGAGCATACCCGGCCTTGTGTAAAATGAAGGTGTGGTTGGATTGGATATCACCTCGAATTGCTTTAGCTAAGCAAAAAACTGGGAATGCACAGGAAGCTTATGGACCGAATTGAATCACTGTTACGTGAAATTGATACGTCAATGTTTGGTTTGGAAGTGGCTCCCTGGTTCAATCCGATTACGCCTAAGGCTGCTGGTTACAACGTACACACATTGGACGTCTTTGATTTTGAAACGCTTATGCAGCGCGCCAAAGAAGATCCGAGCATTGATCCGCAAACCTATTCAAAGCTTGAACCGATTGACTACGTCGGAAGTGCAACGGAACTGTTGTCGTTGGTACCAGCCCAACTTCATGGGAAGTTTGACTATGTCATCAGTTCCCATAATTTCGAACACTTACCAAACCCAATCAAGTTTTTGCAAGCATGCGAGGTGATCCTGACCGACGGTGGGACGATCGTTATGGCTGTGCCCGACGGGCGCGCATGTTTCGACTATTTCCGTCCACACACAGTGACGGCAGACTGGCTGGAAGCTTTTGTCGAAGACCGCAAGCAACCGTCGGAGCGGCAGTTGTTCGCAGCACATGTTGACCTGGCGAGTGTCAAGGGTCAACGGAACAACCCGCAGGTTTCCGTCTCTTTCGATACGCCCAGAGCGGTTATTGAAAATCACACGACCTTGATAAAAATTTTGTCAAATTGGAAGGAACGGCGCGGTAAAGCCCCATATTTGGACGCGCATTGCACAGTGATGACGCCCGCTTCGCTTCGGTTGTTGATCGAAGATTGCGTTGCACTGGGACTTTTTTCTTTCGATATCCAAGAGATTTCGGGCACGACTGGAGTCGAGTTTTTTGTGCGGCTGGTCAAACGAGCGAACCGGCCAGACGTGAGCCCGGAAACCTATCAAAGCCGTCGCACCGAGCTTATGCATGATATCTGGAGCGAACAGGCCATTCGAGCAGCTTCAAAGTATTACGGAACAGCGGCACTTGCAGAATTTTCGCTAATAGGCGCGGCGAACTCGGGGTTGTTGGAGCGGATAAAATTCAAAATTCGCCTCTTGAACAGGGCAAGGGTTGCAAAGCGTCGAGGCCGTTCACATTGAACGGGTAAGGAGCAGTACCAACGTGGTCTGATTTACACGCTGACCGCATTTTGCCCCGCTACGCAGAGAAAATCACCCGCCCGAAAAAACATGCCCTCAAGCGCGCTGTCGCAGTAATGGCATTCTCTGCCGAAACCTGCGACCGCGCCTGCTGCGAAGATGTCCGGAATGAGTAATGTAGCCGTGCCAACCACTTGATCTCTGAGAGCAGGGCCAGACCCGGACAGTCTTCTACCTGAGCACCTAGAACGCTAACCCTTGCTCATCAAACTTGTGCACGACGTCGTCGCCGAAATCGAGCCCGACCGGGTCTCCGGGTTTGAGCGATGAATTGCCGTTCACGCGCACGGTCAACTGGCCCGCGTCGCCGCAAGACACGATCACGAAAGTATCAGCCCCGAGGTATTCAAGGACATCGACAGTGCCGTCGATCCGACCTGCACCCGCCTCCACAAGATCGATGTGTTCGGGGCGCACGCCGAAGGATTTGGCCTCGGCCGGCAAGGCTACACCGGGGGCGGAGGCCGCGTCGGCGACGTTCATGCGGGGAGACCCGATGAACTGCGCCACAAAGAGGTTTGCGGGCTTTTCATAGAGTTCCCTTGGGCTGCCCACCTGCGCGATTTTGCCAAATTCCAGCACGACGATCCGGTCGGCCAGGGTCATCGCCTCGATCTGGTCGTGGGTGACGTAGATCATCGTCCGTTTCAGAGTCTGGTGCAGCTTGGCGATCTCGTAGCGCATTTCGACCCTTAGAGCGGCGTCGAGGTTTGACAAAGGCTCATCAAAGAGGAATGCGGTGGGGTCCCGGACAATCGAGCGGCCAATAGCCACCCGCTGGCGTTGACCCCCGGACAAATCCTTGGGGCGGCGATCCATATAGTCGTCGAGCTTGAGCACCCGCGCGGCCTCGTTGACCTTGGCGTCGATCTCGGCCTTGGGCAGGCCGGCTGATTTCAGCGGAAAGCCGACGTTGTCGCGCACCGACATGTGCGGATAGAGCGCATAGGACTGGAACACCATCGCCAGCCCGCGTTTGCTAGGTGGCTCAGCCGTGACGTCGCGGTCTCCGATCAAGATCTCGCCGCGAGAGGTCTCTTCGAGCCCGGCGATCATGCGCAGCAATGTCGATTTGCCACAGCCCGAGGGGCCCACAAAGATGACAAATTCGCCCTCATTGATGGCAAGGTCGACACCCTTGATGACCTGTACGTTTCCAAACCATTTTTCGACCGCGTTAAGTGAAATTGACGGCATCAGGCAGCTCCCCGGTTTTCTTCTGCATCAAGCCCGGCCCATGTCAGCCAGATGGCTGCAGTCCAGGTGAAATCCATTCCGCCACACGCGGTTGCGTCGTGCGGATCAAAGTATTCGGCAAATCCATTCTTTGCGATTGCCGCAGCGGTTTCGCGGCGTAACCTGTTATCAAGGTCGTGCCGCCCCATCTCGCGAAACCCGATTGCAATCAGGGCGTTGAGAAATGGCCAAGAGGGTCCGCGCCAGTAACGGCGCGCGTCAAAGGAGGGATGATGTGGGTCAGCCGAAGGGATGCCGTAATTGACTGCATCCCAGACCCGCATCAACTGTGCGTCCAGCTCCTCGTTTCCTGCATTGGCCACATAAGCCAGTAGTGCGCCTGACCCAAGGATCCCGGCAAACTCGCCTGTGCGCAGGTTCTTGGCGTCATAGGCACCCAGATCCGGGTTCCAGATTTCCGGCAAAGCCGCGCGCAGGGTTTTGGCCCAATCCGCGATTTCTTGCGTGTCTTCCCCAAGCGCTTGCCCCAAGGCAATCAGGTCTTCATGCGCGCGCAGCAAAATGAACGTCATACCCGGATCAGCCATCAGGAACGGACCTTCGGCCACGATTCTGCGCTGATCCCAACCAACGCTCACTCCAAACTGGACCATCGCAATATAGCGGTCGTATTGCTCTTTTTGCGGGCGCATGGAGGGATCCACGTGGCCTGTGTCACGCCGCGTGTATTCGCCGACATTCGACCCATCGACACCGTCCATGCCAATGTCCCAGTCCGGGCAATTGTCACGTCCGCTTTCCCATGGGTGGGTGATTGCCGCTGGTCCATGCACGCAGCGCACCTCGTGCCACCAGCGATGCCAGGCCACCAGTTTGGGATAGAGCGAGGCCAGCCTGCTGCGCCCGGTTTCGCGGTCCATTTCCCACACCCGCCGCACCATTGTCGCGGCCACAGGGGGCTGAGAGATGCCGGAAGTGGCCGGGTTTTGCCCTGTAGACCAGACATCGGGCCCGGGAAAGTAGCTGGGGTCCGGTGCGTGGAAAATGATGTGTGGCACCATCCCGTCATCCCACTGGCTGGCCAGCAGCGTGTCGAACTCATCCCATGCCCTCGGCACATCAAAGGTTGCAAAGCCCCACGCTGCAAAGGCGCTGTCCCAGTTCCACTGGTAGGGGTAGAGACCGTGGGTTGGCAGCGTGTATCCGCCCTTGTCGTTCTGGCGCAGAATCTGGCGCGCGCGTTCGTGTAGGTCCATGGTCACCCCTTTACCGACCCGGCGGTCAGTCCTTTTGTCATGAAGCGTTCCAATCCGAGAAACAGCGCCATGATCGGGACTGTTGCAATGACGGATCCTGCCATCAGGTGTTGGCGCGGAATTTCCGAAGAGTTCAGCGAGGCAATGCCCCGTGTCAGCGTGAACTTGGACGGATCATCCAGCAGCATGAAGGCGAGCAGGAATTCGTTCCATGCGATCATGAACACATAGAGCGACACTGACGCCAACGCGGGCAGGGATAAAGGCAGTGTAATCTTCCAGATCACGGCGAGGCGCGACAGCCCATCCATGAGCCCGGCCTCTTCGACTTCGGCCGGAAGCCCGCGGAAATAGCCCTGCAGCATGTAAAGCGCGACCGGGATCGTCGTTACGGGGTAGATCATCACGATCCCCCAGAACGAATTGCGCAAGCCTGTCATTGAAAAGGCGATGTAGATCGGCAGCGCCAGTACGATCATTGGCACCATGTAAATCAACAGGATCGAGCGCGAAAACGCGGCCCGCCCCTGAAAGCGCAACCGCGCGACCGCATAGGCCCCCGGTATCGCAAAGGCGAGCGTGATGAACACCGTCAGCACCGAGATGAAGAAAGAGTTGAACAAGTAGTCACCGAAGTTGAACTGCCGGAACAGCTCATCATATGACCGGAACAGTTCGGCCCCTTTGCTGATGTCGATTGAGAAATCGAGCGGGTTCTGCATCAGCTCCGACTGGTTTTTGAAGCTGGTCATCACCATCACGTAGAACGGGATCAGCACGATCGCCGTGAAGAAGATGTAACCGAACCCGGTCAGGAACCGGATCACCGCCCCTTCGAATTCGTGGCGCGTAAGGGCTCCTGGCACCAGATCATCAAGGATCACGCGGGCGGAAACCACGAACCCTGCCGCCAGTGTGAGCGCGGCTATGATTGACACAAATGGCGAGGCCAGAGCGCCGATGGTGAGCGGGCCGAGGTGCAGCAGTATGAGCGCCACGAGGGCTGCGCCGCCGATGAGTTCGCCAATACGCCCGCCCATTCGGTGCCCAATGGCAAAGCCTATGACACCACCCCAGAGCAATGAGAACAGGATGTGGGGTTTGAACGGATCGCCCGTTGCAAAGCTCATGATGATTGCAACTGTGGTAGACAGCACGACCATCCAGAGTGCGCCCAGAACCGGGCTGGTGAACCAGTTGTACCGGAGTGCCTTCATAGCCCTTCCTCCTGGCTGATGTACTTGAGAAAGAAGATCGAGAACGTCAGCAGGCATCCGAAGATGACAACCGCCACTGCCGCGCCTGCGCCGATGTTCGAGACCGCAAAGGCCTGTTCATAGACGTTCACCGTCAGTGTCCGCGTGCCCGCGTTACCACCCGTCAGCAGGAAGATGTCGTCGAACTTGTTGAACGTCCAAATGAACCGCAACAGAAACAGCACCGACAAAATGCCCAAAAGCTGCGGCACGCTTAAATACCAGAACTGCTGGAACGGCGACGCGCCATCCATATCAGCCGCTTCGTACATGTCGGTGTCGATGCTTTGCATCCGCGCCAGAATGAACAGGAACGACAGCGGGAAGTACCGCCAGATCTCGAACACCGTCACCATGATCAACGCGAGCGGGCGTTCACCGAAAAAGTTGATCGCCTCAGACGTCACACCCATCTGCACCAAAAGTGCATTGGCAGAGCCAGAGAATGGATCAAAAAGGATAAGCCACGCAAACGCCACCGCGATTACAGGGGCCACGTAGGGGAACAGATACAGCCCCCGTAAGATGCCCTGTCCTCGGAACGACTTGTTCAGCAAGAGCGCTGCAAACAGGCCCACCAACAGCGCGCCGATGGTCCCGAACACCGTGTAGAACATGGTGACCCAGAGAACCTCAAAGAACTCGTCGTGCGATCCCGCACCCCCTGGCAAC